>ENA-OQDL01001007-OQDL01001007.1-human-gut-metagenome-genome-assembly--contig:-NODE-1007-length-15424-cov-4.388508_pt1 | contig 15424 bp, 18 predicted proteins | sample MGYA00242782_ERZ504609 | MGnify/ENA primary metagenome ERZ504609 (study PRJEB26092, sample SAMD00036320) | human gut metagenome | host: Homo sapiens | study: EMG produced TPA metagenomics assembly of... | reverse complement strand
ATACAATCAGTTTTCTCATAGGTGATATGATATTAATCTCCTGCAAAAATCTAAAATAAAAAGTTATAAACCTATCAATTGCCAGCTTTTTTTTTGCAAAAAAACCTTTTTTCATTTCATAGAAAAGCATTATCTTTGCGCACTGAAAAAGACCATTACACTATTTATTACCAAAATAGTAACAGAATATAAATTAAAAAACAAATATCGAAATGAAAAAAGGTATTCATCCTGAAAATTACCGTCCGGTAGTATTTAAAGATATGTCAAACGGCGATGTGTTCTTGTCTCGTTCTACAGTAAATACTAAGGAGACTATCGAGTTCGAAGGCGAAACTTATCCGTTGGTAAAGTTGGAAATCTCCAGCACTTCTCACCCGTTCTACACTGGTAAGTCTAAGTTGGTTGACACAGCCGGTCGTGTTGATAAATTCATGAGCCGTTACGGTAACCGTAAGAAATAATCTGTTTTTCAAAGAAACGGAAAAAGGGAATCTGCTACAGATTCCTTTTTTACTATATGCATACTACCCAACGTCAGTCCCATGCAAGACATAATTTCCACGGAAACCGCATCATCCTGTTTAGGTAAATCAGACTTTCCCGCGGAACGGCGGACGCACCACCACAGCCTTCAACTTACGGCCGCGCATATCAATACAGATTTCCGTACCAACCTTACTATATTCGGGCTTCACATACCCCATACCGATACCGATTTTACGGGTAGGCGACATTGTGCCCGAAGTAACCACTCCAATAGGAGTACCTTCCGGATTCTGTAACTCATAACCGTGACGGGGAATACCGCGATCTACCATTTCAAAACCGACCAATTTACGTACCGTACCCTCCGTCTTCTGTTTCTCCAGCATTGGACGATTGATAAAGTTCTTACCCTCTACAAACTTGGTAATCCATCCCAATCCAGCTTCAATAGGTGACGTGGTATCATCCAGGTCATTTCCATACAGGCAGAATCCCATTTCAAGGCGAAGCGTATCACGAGCACCCAAACCGATAGGTTTGATACCGAACTCCGCACCAGCCTCAAACACGGCATTCCATATTTTTATTGCAGCTTCAGGATAGAAATAGAGTTCAAAACCACCGGCTCCAGTATAACCGGTATTGGAGATTATAACATCCGGCTCACCTGCAAATTCACCATGCGTAAAGGTGTAATACGAAAGTTCGGAAAGATTAACAGGTGTCAGTTTCTGCAATGCTTCGATAGCTTTCGGACCTTGTACCGCAAGCTGCGCCATACGGTCGGAAGCATTCTCCAACTCAGCTCCCATCGTATTATGAGACATACACCAGTTCCAGTCTTTCTCGATATTGGAAGCATTGACTACCAACAGATATTTCTCCTGCTCGTACCGGTAGACCAATAAATCGTCTACAATACCGCCATCCTCATTGGGAAAGCAAGTATATTGTACCTTACCGGGAGTAAGGGCTGCTACGTTATTAGAGGTGACTGTCTGTAAAAAGTCCAAAGCATGCGGACCTTTCACCCAAAACTCTCCCATGTGGGAGACGTCAAACACACCGACACCCTGACAAACAGTAAGATGTTCATCAATGATACCGGAATATTCGATAGGCATATTGTATCCCGCAAATTCGTGCATCTTAGCTCCCAGCGAGATGTGCGTTTCTGTAAATGGAGTGGTTTTCATGGTGTGACTTATAAGTTATAGATTATGATTTATTTGTTAGCGGCAACGAGTTCGGCTATCTTGACGATAACATTCATGGCTTTCTCCATATTCTGAATAGGGAATAAATTCGTAACGTCCGTGGAAATTCAGACCACCGGCAAAGATGTTGGGGCACGGCAAGCCTTTGAACGAAAGTTGCGCACCGTCCGTACCGCCACGAATAGCTTTTACGTGAGGCTCTACACCGACGGCTTCCATAGCTTTAAAAGCTGTATCGATGATATGCATCACCGGCTCAATCTTCTCACGCATATTATAATATTGGTCATGTAGTTCGAGTGCGGCTGTACCCTCGCCATATTCGGCATTAATTTTGCAGACAAGGTGTTCAAATTCTTTCTTGCGGCTCTCAAAACGGACACGGTCGTGATCGCGAATAATGTAAGTAACCGTGGTCTGCTCCACTTCACCCGTAATTCCAATAAGATGATAGAAGCCCTCGTACCCCTCGGTATGTTCCGGTGTTTCGTGGCTGGGCAACATGGAAATAAAACGATTGGCTACGCGGATAGAATTTATCATCTTGTTTTTGGCATAGCCCGGATGTACATTGCGTCCCTTGAAAACAATCTTGGCAGAAGCCGCATTGAAGTTCTCGAACTCCAGTTCGCCTACTTCACCGCCATCCATAGTATAAGCCCATTCGCAACCGAATTGCTCAACATTGAATTTATGCGCACCCAAACCGATTTCCTCATCGGGATTGAAACCGATACGGATTTTACCATGTTTGATTTCAGGGTGTTCTTTCAGATAAGCTACTGCCGAAACAATCTCCGCAATACCGGCTTTGTCATCGGCACCCAATAATGTTTTTCCGTTAGTAACAATCAAATCTTCTCCCTTATGGTCGAGCAATTCGGGGAATCGAGCAGGAGAAAGAACTACTTGCTCATCTGCGCAAAGAACAATGTCCTTTCCATCGTAATTCTCTACAATGCGCGGGGAAACATCTTTCCCGCTCATATCGGGACTAGTATCCATATGGGCAATGAAGCCGACAACAGGTACAGACTTATCTATATTGGCAGGAAGAGTGGCAAACAGATAACCGTTCTCATCTAATGTAATCTCTTCCAACCCCAAAGCTTCCAATTCTTCTTTCAAGAACCTGGCAAATACCATTTGCCCCGGAGTACTCGGAGTTACCCCACTTTCCTCATTCGATTGCGTATCGAAACTTACATACTTTAAAAAACGTTCTACTAAAGTCATGATGATAGTGATTATAGTTAGTGATTAGTGATTAGCGATTAGTGGTTAGTGATGAACGATTAACGGTCAGTAGGCTACAACCGCGCCCTCCTTTTATCCGAACGGCATTAATCACTTATCACTAAACCCTAATCACTATTTTACTGCCGTAAAATTAAAAAAAGGATTGTGAACTGCCAAGCAATTCACGCCCCTTTTTCATTCATTAATAACTATTTTGTCAATCAAAAGTGACTGCTACCATCAAAACAATGGGTACAAAGTTTACATTTAGGCAGACCAATAGCCTCAACCAATGTTTCCAGCGTATTGAACTTTAATGATGACAGTCCAAAACGCTCACGGATAACTTCTACCATTTTCTCGTACTCCGGCGAACCCGTAGTGGCATATTTCTCAAGATTTTTGTTTTCATCACCTTCCAACTCCTTAATGACACGGCGGGTAATCAACTCCAAATCTCCTTTGGATGCTGTGAAGCCTACAAACGGACAGCTATATATCAACGGCGGACAGGCAATACGAATATGTACTTCTTTCGCTCCATACTCATAAAGCACCTTTACATTATCGCGCAACTGAGTTCCACGGACAATGGAATCGTCACAAAACAGAAGGCGTTTACCTTCCAGCATAGCACGGTTAGGAATGAGTTTCATCTTTGCCACCAACGAACGCATTTCCTGCCTGCTGGGAGTGAAACTACGCGGCCAAGTCGGAGTATATTTTGAAATGGCGCGATGATAAGGCACTCCCTTTCCTTCGGCATATCCCAGCGCCATACCGACACCGGAATCGGGTATGCCGCACGTACAATCTACTTCCGAGGTATCGGTCTGTCCCATTTTCAGTCCGGAAACAAAGCGTACATCTTCCACATTCTTTCCCTCATAGCATGAAGTGGGAAAGCCATAATAAACCCATAGGAAAGAACATATCTGCATCTCCTCATTAGGTTTGCGCATCTGCTCCACCCCTTCTGCATGCAGACGGACAATCTCGCCCGGTCCCAGATAGCGGTCTATTTCATATCCCAAGTTCGGGAAACTACTCGATTCGCTTGTGGCTGCATATGCTCCATCTTTCTTACCGATAACAATGGGAGTGCGCCCCCAACGGTCGCGGGCGGCAATAATGCCGTCTTCAGTCAGCAGCAGCATGGAACATGAACCTTTAATATGCTTGTATACATTCTCAATGCCGTCTACAAAAGTCTTACCTTGTATCAGCAGCAAAGCGATAAGTTCCGTTTGATTGGTTTTGCCGGAGCTTAATTCGGCAAAGTGCATATTTTGCTCCAGAAGTTCGGTTTCCAACTCTTTCAGGTTCATAATCTTGGCAACCGTAACTATGGCAAAACGACCGAGATGGGAATTTAAAATAAGAGGTTGAGGGTCTGTGTCACTGATAATTCCGATGCCGGAATTTCCCTTGAACTTATCCAGTTCGTCTTCAAATTTCGTACGGAAATAGGTACTTTCCAAATTATGAATGGAGCGTGTAAATACAGCCTCATCCTGATCATAAGTAGCCAAACCGCCACGTTTTGTCCCTAAATGCGAATTATAATCTGTGCCGTAAAACAAATCCGCCACGCAACTTGCCTTGGCGACTGTCCCGAAAAAACCTCCCATAAGTTCCTTGTGTTATTAGTTATTTTATTAACGGGCACAAAGGTACAAAGAAGTTTCCTTGTGAGCGATATATTCCACCTCTAAAAATAATAAAAAACTCCCCGCCAAAACAAAGAAGTCAGTCCTGCGGGGAGTTTACCAATACCTAATAAGAATTTCTTTTTACCTTAATCATTTCCATTTTTTCACACTCTTCTTCTCAGCCGGAGTAGCTTCAATCAAGCTCAATGCGAAACCACCGCTACGTGCTTCCCAAACGGAGATTTTGGTTTTGTTGGTTACAATACCTTTCTTTATCTGATAGGAAGTAGGATTCTCTTTGTAGTCGGCATCCTTACCATCGGCATACAGAGTAGCTACATATTGCTTGCCCGGCGTCAGAAAATCGAGAGTAAAGCCGGCTGTGCGGGCATTTTCATCTGTAATGCCGCCTACAAACCAATTATCAGTACCTTTCGCCTTACGGGCTACGGTAATGTAATCTCCCGGTTCAGCTTCAATATATTCGCTGTCGTCCCAATCTACGGCTACATCTTTGATAAACTGAAATGCATCCATGTGCTTCTCGTAATTCTCCACTAGATCGGCAGCCATTTGCAACGGACTGTAAAGGGTTACATAAAGAGCCAACTGCTTGGCAAGCGTAGTTTGTACCTGTCCGTGAGGCAGGTCGCCCATGAAATCCAGTTTTGTATCAAAAATACCCGGAGTGTAGTCCATCGGTCCGCCGATAAGACGGTTGAACGGAAGTAGTGTGGTATGAAACGGCTTGCTACCGCCAAATGCTTCGTATTCAGTGCCACGGGCAGATTCGTTGCCGATAAGATTCGGATAAGTACGGCACAAACCGGTAGGACGTACGGCTTCATGGCCGTTGACACAGATTTTATAGTCGGCAGCATTTTTTTACGGCATAAAGATAGTGATTGTTCATCCATTGTCCGTAATGATGTTCGCCACGCGGGATGATATCTCCTACGTAACCGCTCTTCACAGCATTATAACCGTTATCGACCATAAACCGGTAAGCTTTGTCCATGTGGCGTTCGTAGTTGCGGACGGAAGAAGAAGTCTCATGGTGCATCATCAGTTTAACACCTTTACTCTTGGCATATGCATTCAACATCTTCACATCGAAATCGGGGTACGGAGTCACAAAGTCGAAAACATAATCTTTGGAGTGTCCGAACCAGTCTTCCCAACCTTCGTTCCAACCTTCTACCAGAACCTGGTCAAAGCCATGGGCAGCGGCAAAATCTATGTATCTCTTCACGTTCTCATTGTTGGCGCCATGACGTCCGTTAGGTTTTGTTTTGGAATAGTCCGTTTCGCCCAACTTAACAGAAGGCAGGTCATCCGTATACGCCCAAGTGCTTTTACCGGCAATCATTTCCCACCATACTCCTACATATTTCACAGGTTTAATCCAAGAAACATCTTCATAAGCGCAAGGTTCGTTCAAATTTAAAGTCAACTTGGAAGCAAGAATATCGCGTGCATCGTCACTGACAATCACCGTACGCCACGGCGATTTACAGGGAGCTTGCATATAACCTTTATCACCTACTGCATCGGGCGTCAGCCAAGATTCAAAAATCAGATTTTTATCATCCAGATTCAGATGCATGCAGGAGTAGTCTACCAAGGCAGCTTCGTGCAGATTGATATACAAGCCGTCCGCCGTTTTCATCTGAAGGGAAGTCTGTACGCCTGTCGGAGAGAATTGTGTCTGCGACGCATTACCGGTAATGGCAGATTTCATAAGACCGCGGATTTCAGAAAGTTTGGACTCTGTAAAGTCATACTCCTGCGTATCATAATCACCCGGAATCCAAAACGCCTTATGGTCACCCGTCATGGCAAATTGGGTACGTTCTTCCTTAATAACAAAGTAGTTCAAATTCTTTTGTAAAGGAAACTCGTAACGGAAACCGAGGCCATCATCGAAAAGACGGAAACGGATGATAATATTACGGTCTTGCGCTTTTTGGTCCAGCGTTACAGCCATTTCATTATAATGGTTGCGGATTTGTTTCACCTCACCCCACACCGGTTCCCATGTTTCGTCGAATGTAGACGTTTGGGTATCGGCCAGAGTAAATCCGTTCATCAGTCCCGGATCATTCTTCAATTCCAAACCCAGCTTTGAGGGCTTTATAACAGCTTTTCCTTTGTAGAAAAGTTCATAAACAGGTTCACCTTGAGAATTGACGGAGAAGTTTAATTGAAGTTGTCCATTGGGCGAGGTGATGCTCTCGGCCATTGCTGCACTACTCATAGAAAGTACGAGCAGGAAGCAGGTTAGTTTAATGCAAATTGCTTTCATGTTTCTCATGCTATGATTTATAATTTATTTGATGCAAATATAAGCAGGAAAGTCTCCTGATTTAAGGTTATCAAATGAAAATAGATATGAAATAAAAGCAAACGTTTGCATAAGTGATTATAAACCTGTTTTTTAAAAGAAATACCGCTCACTCGGAAATACAAATGGAATGAAAACACTATCTTTGTCAACTCAATACCAGACTTCAATTATTATGACTAAAATATTGATAGCCATATTTCTTGGCGGCGGCACAGGCAGCGTATTGCGCTATTGCGTGCAAATGGCACTCCATGAACGGATAGTACCCTACTCCTTTCCTTGGGCTACATTTGCCGTAAACATCATCGGAAGCTTCCTGATAGGATTGTTCTACGTCTTATCCGCCCGCTTCAACTTATCCGCAGAAGTAAGAATATTGCTGACTACCGGCTTGTGTGGTGGCTTCACCACTTTTTCCACATTTTCCAACGACGGATTGATTCTGATTAAACAAGGATTTTACGGATTATTCGCCCTATATACCTTATTAAGTATCTTGTTGGGAATATTTGCAGTATGGGGCGGAAATATCTTAGGGAAGACCTTTTAAAACAGCAATCATGAGAACAGGCAAACCCTTCAGCATGCCGCCCGTACGGGTCATCTCCCCCACTTTTGAAAGTCAAGTCGAGAGTTCCAAATCACTCAAGGAATGGCTTAGGACCGAAGAAACTGTCAGAGGGATATGTTTCAGCAAACAAACGGAAGAATCAATGGATTGTTCTTATAAAAGTATCACCAATTGCACTTTCAGCCATGTACAGTTCAACAACTGTAAACTGAAAGCTACTCACTTTACGGATGTCCGTTTCGAGCATTGCGATTTGTCCAACATATCATTTGCAGAAAGCTCTCTTTTTCGGGTAGAATTCATTTCCTGTAAACTGGTAGGCACAAATCTGCCAGAAACAATCCTGAATCATTGCAGGATGCAGGATTGCAATGCGAGATACCTCAATTTTTCCATGAGTAAAATCAATCAGGCGGAGTTCACCACCTGCGATTTGCGTAACAGCGACTTCAACGACTGCAAGTTGACTTCCATCGCTTTTACCAATTGCGAGTTAGTAGAAGCGGAATTTTCGCATACTCCGCTCAGGGGCATTGACTTGAGCGATTCGCATATCGAGGGTATTCACGTCAATCTGCCGGATATACGGGGAGCTATCGTCAGTACCCACCAAGCCATGGACCTGACAAGCCTGCTGGGACTCGTAATAAAAGACTGAACAATTTTCCATTTTCACTTGTTATACCTATGGAATTTACATTTAAAATAAAATAAGATGAAAATAGAAAAGATTATCGGACGTGAGATTCTTGATTCAAGAGGAAACCCTACCGTAGAAGTTGATGTAATATTAGAGTCCGGCTTTATCGGCCGCGCTTCCGTACCCTCCGGTGCATCCACTGGCGAACATGAAGCCCTAGAACTGCGTGACGGTGATAAAAAACCGTTATGGTGGCAAGGGAGTACTGAAAGCCGTTAACAATATTAATAATATCATCGCTCCCAAGTTGATTGGCATGTCGGTTCTTGAACAGATGAGTATCGACCATACCATGCTGGCCTTGGACGGCACAAAGACCAAATCCAATCTGGGTCAAATGCAATCTTGGGGGTTTCGCTTGCCGTAGCCAAAGCAGCGGCGGCATACCTTGATATTCCCCTCTATCGCTATATCGGTGGAACAAATACATATGTAATGCCTGTTCCGATGATGAATATCATCAATGGCGGTTCGCACAGTGATGCCCCCATCGCTTTCCAGGAATTTATGATACGTCCGGTAGGGGCGAATTCTTTCCGTGAAGGTCTGCGCATGGGCGCAGAAGTGTTCCACGCCTTAAAGAAAGTATTGCATGACCGCGGACTTAGTACTGCTGTAGGCGACGAGGGCGGTTTCGCTCCCGACTTGACAGGCACAGAAGACGCTTTGGTACTCGATCATTGCTGCCATTAAGGCTGCCGGCTACGAACCGGGCAGGGATGTGATGATTGCCATGGACTGCGCTTCTTCCGAATTCTATCACGACGGCATTTACGATTACAGCAAATTCGAAGGTGAGAAAGGCGAAAAAACGTACAGCCAACGAGCAGGTAGATTATCTGGAAGAGTTGATTGACATAATGTCCTATCGACTCTATCGAAGACGGCATGAGCGAAAACGACTGGGATGGCTGGAAGAAACTGACCGACCGCATCGGAAACCGCTGTCAACTGGTAGGTGACGACCTATTTGTCACCAATGTAGATTTCCTTGCCATGGGTATCGAAAAAGGTTGCGCAAACTCCATACTGATTAAGGTAAATCAAATCGGCTCCCTGACAGAAACGCTGAATGCCATCGAAATGGCGCACCGTCATGGCTACACGACCGTTACGTCCCATCGTTCCGGCGAAACGGAAGATTCCACGATTGCAGACATTGCCGTAGCCACCAACAGCGGTCAAATCAAGACCGGTTCTTTAAGCCGTTCAGACCGTATGGCAAAATACAATCAGTTGTTGCGCATCGAAGAAGAGATAGGCAATAACGCCGTATACGGATACAAAAGAATAAAATAAGTGCCGTTTTCAAACTGAGCCGAAATATCATAAAAACAAAGAGATATATCATCGCTGATATATCTCTTTGTTTGAGCCTCTTGTCGGATTCGAACCAACGACCCCGAGATTACAAATCACGTGCTCTGGCCAACTGAGCTAAAGAGGCGGGGTGGGTAAGCTATCTACATCGCGCCGCTACAACCAACTACCTTTGCTGCGATCAAGCCCTGGAGGATTCGAAGGGAGCTGGCCGTATAGGACTTACCCGTTTTGCGAGTGCAAAGGTAGATAAAAATTTTAAATCTGCAATACCTTCCCCTAACTTTTTTCAACTTTAACAAGAATACAGGGTCTACAACCAATATTATTTATAACTTTGCGCCATATTTCTTAGAAAAATGGCAGAAAATAAAGGTTACATGCAATATGCAATGTTGTTCGGCACCTATTTGGGAGGATATTGGATTTTAAAATTCATCCTCTTCCCTTTAGGATTGACAATTCCGTTTTTATCTTTCCTTTTCGTAGGGCTCACGTTATGTGTCCCTTTCATGGGCTATTATTATGTACGAATGTATCGTAATACTGTATGCAGCGGCAGTATCAGCTTCTTGCATGCATGGATATTCACAGTATTCATGTATATGTTTGCCGCATTGCTGACGGCAGTGGCACACTACATTTATTTCCGTTTCATCGATCATGGTTTCGTTATCAATGCCTACGAATCTCAAATTGATATCTTAAACAAAAGCGGTGTACCGGACATAGAAGCCTATACAAACATGTTTCAAGAAACATTGGAGACTGTGAAATCGCTCACTCCCATAGATATCACCATGCAACTGGTGTCATGGAATGTATTTTGCGGTTCATTGCTCGCGCTTCCTAACTGCCTTATTTGTAATGAGGCGTAAAAAGGAATGACAAGAACAGACAAATTTCAAATAAATCAGGTATAGTATAATATAGTAAAATCGTAAATAAGCAAATGGATATTTCAGTTGTCGTTCCTTTATATAATGAAGAGGAGTCTCTTCCGGAATTGTTTGCATGGATTGAACGGGTAATGAAAGCCCATGACTTTTCTTATGAAGTTATTTTCGTTAACGACGGAAGCACCGACCGTTCCTGGCAAATAATAGAGCAATTACAAACAAAATCTGATAAAGTGCGCGGAATAAAGTTCCGTCGCAATTATGGCAAATCACCAGCTCTCTATTGCGGTTTTGAACAGGCCCAGGGCGATGTTGTGATTACAATGGATGCCGACCTGCAAGACAGTCCTGACGAAATACCGGAACTATACCGCATGATTACGGAAGATGACTACGATCTGGTGTCCGGCTGGAAGCAAAAAAGATACGATCCGCTGTCAAAGACCATACCGACAAAACTGTTCAACGCTACGGCACGCAAGGTTTCCGGCATAAAGAACCTGCACGATTTCAATTGCGGCTTGAAAGCCTATCGCAAAGATGTTATAAAAAACATAGAAGTGTACGGCGAAATGCATCGCTATATCCCCTATCTGGCAAAGAATGCCGGTTTCAAGAAGATTGGCGAGAAAGTCGTACACCATCAGGCACGGAAATTTGGCAAGACAAAATTCGGCGGGTGGAATCGTTTCTTCAACGGATACCTGGACTTGATATCCCTTTGGTTCCTTTCCACCTTCGGCATCAAGCCTATGCACTTCTTTGGCATATTGGGTTCTCTGATGTTCTTCGTCGGATTCGTTGCCGTCATTATTGTCGGCGCCAGCAAGCTGTATTACATGAATCAAGGGATGCCCTACCGCCTTGTGACAGATTCTCCCTATTTCTACCTGTCACTGACATCCATGATTATCGGCACGCAGTTATTTGTGGCAGGTTTTCTCGGAGAGTTGATATCCCGCAATGCACCAGAACGCAATAAGTACCAAATAGAGAAAATGATTTAACCATGAAAGCATTAGTCAGATTTATAATATTCGGGGCTGTTCTTTTCCCTGTTTTCAGTATAGCAATATCCTGTTCGGAAGAAGCAGACTGTTCAATGACAACGCGAGCCATGATGCAATGTTACCTATATACATTGGATCCTGACACCAAAGTGGTATCCAATGATACCTTAGACTCTTTGACGGTTACTGCCTTTGGCACGGATTCCGTCATCATCAACAATCCAAAAAAAAGTGCACGATCTCTCGTTGCCACTGAGATATACCGCCGACTCCACCGTACTCGTGTTTCATTACAGCAAGACATTGACAGATACGCTTGTTATTCACCAAACCAACACACCTTACTTCTTGTCAATGGATTGCGGTTATCAAATGAAACAAGCCATAACAGATGTCCGATACAGTCGCCACAGTCTTGATTCTATTCGCGTTGCAAATAAAGAAGCCGGAATTTATGGAGCAGAAAATCTTAAACTATTCTATTAGTCTAGCGTTCTGTTTGCTGCTGTCTCTTCCATTACAGGCACAAAACAGTGACATTTCCGCTCCGCCGGCAAACACTCCGCCCAAAAAGGAGAAAAAAGAGGCCAAAGAGGAAGTGCACTATCCGCTGTACAATGGTATTTCTGTCAGTGTAGATTTATGGGGACCCGGAAGCAAACTGTTCGGGAGTGACTTTTTCAGCAGTGAGGTAGCTGTCGATGTCAATCTTAAAAATCGCTTTTTCCCGATTGTAGAATTAGGATATGGCAATACTGATACTTGGAGCGACAAAGGAATACATTATAAAACCGGTGCTCCCTATTTCCGTATCGGTATGGACTATAACGCGCTTTATAACAAAAAACACGGACATATGATACTCGTTGGCCTGCGCTATGCGGCAACGAGCTTTAAATATGATGTAGAAGCGTTAGGCATCAACGACCCTGAATACGGGGGAAGTTTGGGTAATCCGAATTTGGTAGACGGCATTTGGGGAAACAGCCTGCCTTTTAATTATAAAGGAATGAAAGGCTCGATGCAATGGGCCGAATTTTGTGTCGGCATACGGGCGCATGTATGGAAAAACCTGTATATGGGTTGGGCGTTACGTTTCAAATTCCGTATGAGTTCTTCCGTTGCCGAGCATGGTGATCCATGGTACGTACCGGGCTACGGGAAGTACAACGGAAACACAACCGGGGTTACCTATACAATAACTTATAAACTACCATTCTAAGAGATAATGACAGGATTAGAAATCTGGTTGCTTGCCATAGGGCTTGCTATGGACTGTTTCGCTGTATCCATAGCCAGCGGCATTATATTAAAACGTGTTCAATTGCGCCCGATGCTGATAATGGCATTGGCTTTCGGCTTTTTTCAGGCACTCATGCCATTGCTTGGCTGGATAGGCGCCAGTTTTTTCAGCCATCTCATTGAAAGTATAGACCATTGGATAGCTTTTGCCATTTTAGCTTTTCTGGGTGGACGTATGATTATGGAATCTTTCAAGGATGAAGATTGCCGGCACGAGTTCGATCCTACCAAGCTGAAAGTAGTAGCGGCATTGGCGGTAGCCACCAGCATCGATGCCTTGGCGGTAGGTGTTTCGTTCGCTTTTCTGGGAGTTTGCAACTTTGCATCCATTCTGCCCCCTATCGGCATCATAGGATTTGTGTCGTTTGCCTTATCACTGGCAGGATTGATGTTCGGCATCCGGTGCGGATGCGGCATCGCCCGCAAGCTGCGTTCCGAACTGTGGGGCGGCATTATCCTCATCGTTATCGGAACGAAGATATTGATAGAGCACTTGTTCTTTTAAATAAAGAGTGAAAAACGAAGAAACGGCAGGCTGTCCGATAAAAGGCAGTCTGATAGAAGGATAAAAAAGAAGATCGCTTAATTTATTTATACAGCATCATACATTATGGAGAAGAAAGCACAACGTAATTTTTTATGGGTTGCCCTGCTTGCCCTCGGCACTATCGGAATACTTGCACGCCACAACCGCGCTGTTCCTTATCAAACTGTCAGCGGACTGATATTCGGAACGGTCTATAACATAACCTATCAGTACGACAGCAATTTGAAAGCCGAGATAGAAGCTGAGCTTAAACGGTTTGACGGATCTCTATCTCCGTTTAACGATACGGCAACGATTACGCGCATCAACCGGAACGAAGAAATCATTCCCGATACTTTCTTCACCAACGTATTCCGCCGCAGCATGGAAATCTCCCGGGAGACCCAAGGTGCTTTTGACATTACGATAGCCCCGCTTGCCAACGCATGGGGATTCGGATTTAAGAAAGGCGCATTTCCCGACTCTGCTATGATAGACAGCTTGCTGGACATCACAGGCTATCCGAAAGTATCGTTATCCGCCGACGGAAAAGTTATCAAACAGGATTCCCGCATCATGCTTTCGTGCAGCGCCGTAGCCAAAGGCTATGCAGTAGATGTCATTGCGCAATTGCTGGAAAAGAAAGGCATCGGCAATTTCATGGTAGATATAGGCGGCGAAGTGGTGGTGCGCGGAGAAAACCCGAAAAAAAGTTTATGGCGCATCGGAATCAACAAGCCGATAGACGACTCGCTCGCCGTAAACCAAGAATTGCAGACCATACTGCAAGTTACCGATGTGGGCATAGCCACTTCGGGAAATTACCGAAACTATTACTACAAAGACGGCAAAAAATATGCCCATACTATAGACCCGCGCACAGGCTATCCGGTGCAGCACAGTATCCTGTCGGCCACAGTGATTGCCCGCGACTGCATGAGTGCAGATGCCTATGCCACCGCTTTCATGGTCATGGGCCTGGAAGAAGCCGAACGCTTTGCCGATTCACACCCCGACCTCGACGCATGCTTCATATATGCGGACGAAAAAGGGGAACTCCGGATGTTCTACACGAAAGGAATGGATAAATATATGACGGTAAAATAGCGATTCGTCCCGGTTTTCATCCTCCGCGAAGTTTTATTTTGAAAAACATCTGTCACGCTATCACAAAAATAAGATAATAAGCTATCATACAATAGACTATAGCGTGACAGATAAGTATGACAGATAAAAATCCCTACAAGTAGCTGTCACACGTTGTGTCGTCCTGTATCGTCCAGATTTCGGCTGAGCAGTTCAACAGCTCCGAAATGAGAGAAAGTACACCTACTTGTTTATTCAACAGCTAAACAATAGCCAACGCATTAGTTATCAGCATAAAACTTTTAGTTCAGGCGGCAAAAACAAAAAGTTTCCCCTGATAAAGCTACCGGTTCCAACCGTTAGACATCACATTCATCCTATTTATAAAAGACAAAATATACCGCCAGTACCAGACAAACGAAAGCTGCAAAATGATTCCAATGCAGAGATTCTCCTTTAAACAGTATGGTAGTGAATATTGTAAAGATGATGAGCGTCACTACTTCCATGGATAACCTTAAGCTGCATCAACGAAAAAGGACCGCCATTGCCTATGAACCCGATGCGATTGGCAGGAATCTGAAATGAATACTCCGCCAACGCTATCATCCACGAGAACAAAATAACGGCATAGAGAGGCCAGTTGGAGATAACTTTCATCTCCTGCAACTTCAAATGCCCGTACCAGGCAAACGTCATGAAGACATTGGATACAATTAAAAGTAAAATGGTGTAAAAAGCTTTCATATAATGATTAGTGATTAGAAATTACTTGTCAGCAGCTTATCCCGCCTTCATTCTTCCGGGGCAGCAACTCTTCCTGCACATTGCTCATGCTCCCCCACAAACTGTACCGGGCTTCGGGATTCATCTCTTCCAGACGATGCAGGATACCTTTCATCACGCTCCGGCTCGACTGCGACTCGTAAGGACAATTCTTCACCTGCTTCCGATAGTTTCTTATCGCCGCCAATTCCGCCAAATCTGATTCGTGCACAAGACACATCGGGCGAATAATCGTCATGTCGAACTTCTTCATTACCAGCCGCGGTGGCATCGAACCGAA
>ENA-OQDL01001006-OQDL01001006.1-human-gut-metagenome-genome-assembly--contig:-NODE-1006-length-15425-cov-4.319257_pt1 | contig 15425 bp, 16 predicted proteins | sample MGYA00242782_ERZ504609 | MGnify/ENA primary metagenome ERZ504609 (study PRJEB26092, sample SAMD00036320) | human gut metagenome | host: Homo sapiens | study: EMG produced TPA metagenomics assembly of... | reverse complement strand
ATACATCTCTGCGTAAGTCCTGAATGCAGTGTATTCATCCGGAAAACTCATGATCCAGCTGTGTGCGTGGGTTCCCATAACAGGGACATCAAACATCTGTCCGGCAAGCACATTGGATGTGCCGACACATCCGCCGATCATCGCTGCTCTTGCACCATATAATCCCGCATCAGGGCCCTGTGCACGGCGGAGACCGAATTCCATAATACCATCGCCGTTAGCAGCAAATACAATACGGGAAGTCTTGGTTGCGATCAGTGACTGATGATTAATGATATTCAGGATCGCTGTCTCAACAAGCTGCGCTTCCATAATCGGAGCAATCACTTTCAGAAGAGGCTCCTTCGGAAATATGACGGTTCCCTCAGGGATGGCATAGATATCACCACTGAAGTGGAAACCGCTCAGATAATGAAGGAAGTCTTCTTTAAAAATCCCAAGACCTCTTAAATAATCTACATCTTCATAAGTAAAATGCAGATTCTTTATATAATCAATTACCTGATCAAGACCGGCACATACAGAATATCCGTTGTTGCAAGGGTTCTGACGAAAAAATACATCAAAAATAACTTTTTCATTCTGCCCTTTTTCGTAATACCCTTGCATCATGGTGAGCTCGTACAGATCGGTCAGCAAGGTAAGATTGCGTTTGCTCATTTTCAAACTCCTTTTTACTGCTGTTTGCAGTACATTTCTTTTTTAGTTATACCGTTTTATTATAGCACTTAAGAGAATAAATGTAAAAGAAAAAAACAGGCACTAAACAAGTGCCTGATTCTTATGAATAGTCTCGCGGATGATGTTACTGCAATGTTCGCCGATACGTTTTTTCTCGTCTTTGTCCAGTTCTTTCGGATAGATTGGTTTGCCATATTCCAAAATAACGTGTGTTTTCTTAATGAAAGGTATATGACCTTCAAAAATATCACAGGTATTATTCAGACTCATCGGTACGATCGGACATCCGGTCTTCTCTGCAATCTTAAAGGAACCGTTGTGGAACGGAAGTAAAGATAATTCTTCGCCGTTGTTCCTGGTACCTTCCGGAAAGATACAGATAGATACACCGTGTTTTACATAATCGATTGCCTGAAGGATAGTCTTTAAGCCTTCTTTCGGATTCTCCCTGTCAAGGAAGAGACAGTAGAGGCGCTTCATCCAGGTGCGGAGAAGCGGAATAGAGAGCATCTCTTTTTTGGCAATGTAACCGGTCAGGTTTTTGCATCTTGCATACGTGATCACGATATCAAAATAACTTCTGTGGTTTCCGATAAAAAGAACCGGCTCGTCCGGAACATTCTCCTCACCGATGACAGTGAGCTCGATCCCGGCAAGGCGGACAATCACTTTAAATGCCCACTGGACGATCCGCAGACTGGAATAATCCATTGTCTTTTTGCTGATTTTCCCAATCAGCCATTCAATTCCAAGAACCGGAATGCCGATAATCAGGAATAAGATCACGAATAAGGCAACTGGTATAATTCTCATAATGAATACTCCTTTTCATTCTAGTTATTTTATCATAGCATAAAATCCGCATTTTTTACACCCATAGTGTGTAAGATAGTAGAGAGAAAATAGAAGAAGGCTGTATTGAAGAGAATAAAAATGTTCTTAACCGTGATCGCAGTTACAATGCTGCTTTCCGGTTGTAGTTTTGGCACGATAGAAGAACAGAAAACAGGAGATGTTACATATGAGATTGTAAAGAAAGAAGAGATTCCGGAACAACTGAAAGAAGAGATAAAAGAAGCTGGAAAAAAGGAAATGTGGATCAGTTATGCAGATACAGGAAAGGAAGAAACATACCTGTATGTAGTGCGGGGGTACGGGACACAGCAGACGACCGGCTACAGCATTGAAGTAAATGCATGTTATGAGACAGTGGATACAGTGGTTATCCGTACAACGCTTCAGGGCCCGGAGAAAAAGGAAAAAATACACAAGAAAAAGACATATCCATACATTGTCATAAAGATGCCGTACACGGAAAAGCAAATTATATATGAATAAAAGATGTTGTAAAAGGAGGCAGGAACAATGGAATATCAGAAAAAAGAGATCCGTATATTTCAAAATGGAAGGACAGTAAATGACCAGTTCTATATTGACGGGGATTATAATGTTCCGGAGGCAAAACGGGATGTGGGAAAGATTATATTAAGCAATGGGATGTTGCGGGTAGAGGAGATGAAACAGGTAGAAAGCTATCTGAAAGTATCGGGAAAACTGGAGTTCAAAGTTCTCTATATGGCAGATGAGATGGTTCCGGTACCGGCAAGCCTGGAAGGGCGGATCCCATTTGAAGAGATGATCTATCTGGAGCAGGAACCGGAAGGAAACCTGGTGCTTCAGACGTCTGACACCGAGGTTACTGTAACGATGATCCACTCAAGAAAACTGAACATCAAGACACTGGCAGAGATTTCCATCGGAACCGAAAAGTGTACCGGTGAAGAGATTACAACCGATGTAGAAGAGAAAGCTCCGGTTTTTAAGAAAATGAAAGAAGAAGAGATTCTAAAAGTATTTGCTACCGGAAAAGATACTTACAGGATTAAAGAAGAGGTCACATTGAGCGGTACAAAGGAGCATATCGGCACACTTTTGTGGACGGATGTGACAGGTGGAAAAGCGGATACACAGTTAGGAACAGATGAACTGCTGATTAGTGGTGAACTTAACATGTTCTGCCTGTACGAAACGGCAGAAGGAAAGACGGATTGGATAAGCCGGACAGTTCCGTATGAGGGGCAGATCGAATGTATGGGTGTGATGCCCGGAATGTATCATCAGTCAGAATTACATCTTACGGATATCAATGTAGAGCCACGGATGGATGAGAACGGCGAGATGCGTATTCTTGGCATAGAAGCAACGCTGCAAGTCCGTCTGATTGTCTACGAGGAAGAGAAGATCCAGATACTGGAAGATCTGTATATGCTGGATCATATCTGTATTCCGGAGGTGAAAGAAAAGAGGTTCTTCCGGTTAAAACTCCAGAATCATTCCAAATGCAGGATCAGTGAGGAATTAACACTGCCGGAACTGAAAGAGGATATCTTGCAGATCTGTCACTGTAAAGGAAAGATTCAGATGGAAACAGTAAAAGCAGAGACGGATGGTGTACATATCGACGGTGTGCTGCACTTGCAGTTTCTATATGTGCGGGAAGATGATCAGACGCCGTTTGGCGTATGGAATGGAATGGTTCCGTTCAGTTATCTCCTGGAAAACGGGGGCGGCGAACCGGATATGGAAGATATGGATTGTACGGTCGAGCAGCTTTCGGTAAATCTCATGGGAAGCGGTGAAGTAGAAGTGAAAGCCGTTCTGGCATTCAACTGTTTTCAGAAAGAACCGGTGCAGATACAGAATATTGAATCTGCGGAATTCCGCCCGATGGATACCGAAGAGTTGGAAAGCCGTCCCGGAATTGTCGGATATTTCGTACAACAGGGGATACATTATGGAATCTTGCGAAAAAATATAACACAACGGTGGAAAATATAAAAGAAGTTAATTATATGGAAAAAGAAGGTATAAATAAAGGCGATAAAATATTGATTTTTAAGCAAAATTTGGGTATACTGTAAGAACATTGTATACAAAATGTAAGGAGATAAATAAGATGGATAAAATGGAATTGAAAGCACTTGGAAAGATTAATCTGGGTCTGGATGTTCTGGGACGGAGAGAGAACGGTTATCACGATGTGCGGATGGTGATGCAGACGGTATACCTGTATGACCAGATCCGGATGGAAAAGACGAAAAAACCGGGTATAGAATTGTTGACGAATCTTTTTTATCTGCCCGTGAATGAGAATAACCTGGCGTATCAGGCAGCAGACCTTCTGATGAAGGAGTTTCATGTAAAGGAAGGCGTGAAGATCACATTAGATAAACATATACCGGTAGCGGCAGGAATGGCAGGCGGAAGTTCGAACGCAGCAGCAGTACTGTTCGGGATCAACCGTATGTTTTCGCTTGGACTTTCACAGAAAGAACTGATGGAAAGAGGCGTGACACTGGGAGCAGATGTTCCTTATTGTGTTATGCGCAGAACCGTTCTTGCAGAAGGGATAGGAGAGATCCTCACACCACTTCCGGCATGTCCGAAATGCCATGTGCTGATCGCAAAACCGCCGATCAGTGTGTCGACAAAACTGGTCTATGAGAAGCTGGATTCCCATGAGATTGAGAATCATCCGGATATTGACGGAATCATCGATGGGCTGTATGACCAGGATATTACAAAAGTAGCATCCCGGATGGGAAATGTACTGGAGAAAGTAACAATCGAAGAATATCCGGTTATTGAACAGATTAAAAATGTCATGAAGGAGCAGGGGGCACTGAATGCGATGATGAGCGGAAGTGGTCCAACGGTATTCGGCCTTTATGAGACAAAAGAGAAAGCAAGAAAAGCAGCAGCAAAGATAAGAGAAAAGCAATTAGCAAAGCAGGTGTATGTGACCGGCATACATAATGCAAGGAGGAAATAGGCATGGAACCGAATTTTAAAGTAAACATGAATGAGTATCTGCCACTTAGAGACGTCGTGTTCAATACTTTGAGACAGGCGATTCTTCGAGGTGAGTTAAAACCGGGAGAAAGACTGATGGAGATCCAGCTTGCCAATAAACTGGGAGTCAGCCGTACTCCGATCCGTGAAGCCATCCGTAAGCTGGAGCTGGAAGGTCTTGTGCTGATGATCCCGAGAAAGGGCGCAGAAGTTGCAGAGATCACAGAGAAGAATATGCGGGATGTTCTGGAAGTCAGAAAGGCTTTGGAAGAACTGGCGGTTCAGCTTGCATGTGAGAAGATTACGGCTGAAGAGATCGAAGAGATGAAGAAAGCGGCCGAAGAGTTCAGGATGATATTAAAAAACAAGGATATCACAGAGATTGCCGAAGCAGATGTACGTTTCCATGATATCATTTACATGGCAACGGATAATCAGAAACTGATTCTGCTTCTGAATAACCTGCGTGAACAGATGTACCGTTATCGTGTGGAATATCTGAAGCGTGAAGAAGCACATCCACAGCTCATTGCAGAACATGCGGAAATTATCGAGTATATCAGCAAAGGTGAGAAGAAAGCTGCAACAGATGTTATGTGTAAACATATCGATAATCAGGTGACGACCGTGATCGATGTGATTCGTACAAAGCAGAACTAGAAAACAAAAAATTCAGAAAGTATGCCAGGAGTGTATAGATAAGAACCATTGTGTCAAGACTTCCTGTATCAGTAAAAATTATCGTTCATGCAGTATCCGTGAACGGTAAGAAGCAGGAAGGAGATACATAGATGAAACGGGAAAGAATTTGCCTGATCATAGCATGTCTGCTGTCATTTGCGCTGACAACCGGGATTATGGAACGGCGTATGGAAGTTGTTCATGCGGAGATTGCACAGACGCAGAAAACGCTGGCAGAGGAAGTGTTCCGCTTTCATGTGATCGCAGAAAGCAATAGTGTGAAGGATCAGCGGATTAAAATTGCACGTCCGGGATACGGTACTTAGCTATATGAAATCACAAATGCCGGAAACGAAGCGTAAAAGCGCACAGTTAACGAAAGACTGGGTGAAAAAGCATCAGAAGGAACTGGTGAAGACTGCTGATGAAGTGTTGAAAAAAAGAAGGCGTGTCATACCGGGCACAGGCAAAGGTGACGAGCTGCTATTTCCCGGATAAACGGTATGGTGATATCATATTTCCGGAAGGAGAGTATGAGGCGCTGAGGATCACTCTAGGAAGCGGAAAAGGACATAACTGGTGGTGCGTGCTGTACCCGAGCCTGTGCTTTACCAATGCGACCTGTGCGGTGGTTGATGAAGACGGAAAAAAAGAACTGAAAGAAGCACTCAGTGCAGAAGAATATGAGATGGTAACTGCTGCTTCGGAATTCAAGATAAAATGGTTTTTCTTCGGGAATTCCGATAAGAATACGGAAGAAGAGCATACAAAGGAGTCAGACTAACTATGAGAGACAATCAATATACTACAGAGGGAAGAATCCGGTTCAGTGAAGTGGATCATACCAGAAGAATCACACTGCCGGGGATCGTGAATTATTTTCAGGACTGCAGCACGTTTCAGTCGGAAGATCTCGGACTGGGAATCATGCATTGCAGCGAGCGGAAAAGAGCCTGGATCCTGTCGTCGTGGCAGGTAGTCGTAGAACGGTATCCGGAGATAGGAGAGAAGATACAGACCAGTACCTGGGCGACAGATTTCAAGGGATTGTTCGGGGAGCGTAATTTCTGCATGACAGATGAGAATGGAAACGATGTCGCATATGCCAATTCCCTGTGGGTATACATGGATATAGAGAGAGGACGTCCGGCAAGACCGGATGAATCAGAGATTGCCCCATATGGAACCGGAGAGCCATATGAGATGACATACGAATCCAGAAAGATTCCTCTTCCAACAGAATCGGAAGAACTGGAAAGCTTTCCGGTGCGCAGATATCATATCGACACGAATGAGCATGTTAATAACTGCCAGTATGTACAGATGGCACTGGAGTCGCTTCCGAAAGACAAAGAAGTACACCAGATGCGAGTGGAATATAAGAAATCTGCAGTATATGGTGATATGATCTATCCGCGGATTGCAGCAGAAGATGACAGAACAGTCGTTGAATTATGTGATGAAAATGCAAAGCCGTATGCAGTGATCGAATTCAGATTTGCGTAAGCAGGTAACAGATACATTAAAAAGAGAAGGAAACAGAGAGGAAATATATGGGATTAACAGATTATTTGGGAAAGAAAAGAAGATTGATGATCGTCAAAGAAGTGGAGTTCGGAGTATATCTGGGAAACAAAGATGACAAAGTTCTGCTTCCGAAAAAACAGGTGCCGAAAGATGTAGAAGTCGGAGATCCGGTAGAAGTATTCTTATACAAAGATTCCTCCGACCGTCTGATCGCAACCACACAGGAACCGAAGATCACGCTGGATGAACTGGCTGTACTGAAGGTTGCAGACACAGGAAGAATCGGTGCATTCCTTGACTGGGGACTGGAGAAAGATCTTCTTCTTCCATTCAAAGAGCAGACTGCGAAAGTGAAAAAAGGTGATGAAGTTCTGGTTGCACTTTACGTGGACAAGTCCGGAAGACTTTGTGCAACGATGAAAGTATATGAGAAGCTTCGTACAGATTCTCCATATAAAAAGGATGATCATGTAGAAGGAATCATTTACGAGACGAGTGATAACTTTGGCGTGTTTGTGGCAGTGGATAACTGTTACAGTGCATTAATTCCAAAGAGAGAAGCTTTTGGCAGGTTAAAAGTCGGTGATCGTGTATCTGCCAGAGTCCTGAAAGTAAGAGAGGACGGAAAATTAGACTTAAGTGTCAGAGAAAAAGCATTTCTTCAGATGGATGAGGATGCAGCGCTGATCATGAAACGCATGGAAGAATATGGCGGGAAGCTTCCGTTTAATGACAAGGCGGATCCGGAACTGATCAAACAGGAATTCGGATTGAGTAAAAATGCGTTCAAACGTGCTGTCGGAAGACTTCTTAAAGAAGGTCGTATAAAAATTTCAGAAAAGAATATTGAAATGAAAAAGAAATAAGGTATAATAAAAGCATTAAGATTGTTAATAATAAAATGAATAAAAAGGAGAATGAGAAATGAAAGTACAGAATATTACAGATATCGAAGGATTTTTCAAAGTAGTTGATTCTTGTGAAGGAAAAGTTGAACTTGTAACAGGTGAAGGTGACAGACTGAACTTAAAGTCAAAATTATCTCAGTATGTATCTATGGCAAATATTTTCTCTAACGGAGAAATTCCGGAATTGGAAATCGTTGCTCATGAGCCACAGGATATCGATAAACTTGTAAAATTCATGCTTCTTGGAACTGGAAAAGAAGACTAAGGCAAACATGAATGTTTGAGAGGGTGTTCCCTGAAGGGAGCACCTTTTTTCAATATATTTAACAGGAAGGGAGAAAGCTATGAGCTTTGCACATCTTCACGTCCATACAGAGTACAGCCTGTTGGATGGTTCAAATAAAATTAAAGAATGTGTAGCCAGGGTAAAAGAACTCGGGATGAACAGTGTGGCGATTACGGATCATGGTGTGATGTATGGCGTGATTGATTTTTACCGTGCGGCAAAAGCAGCAGGAATCAAACCGGTTCTCGGGTGCGAGGTCTATGTTGCACCGGGATCTCGATTTGATAAAGAGGCTGTCGGAAGCGGTGATGACCGTTACTACCATCTGGTACTTCTGGCAGAAAATGATATCGGATATCACAATCTGATGAAGATCGTATCCAGAGGATTTACGGAAGGCTATTATTATAAACCGAGGGTAGATATTGAAGTACTGCAGGAATTTCACGAAGGGATCATTGCGCTCAGTGCATGTCTGGCCGGTGAGGTACAGAAGAATATCCTGCGTGGGATGTATGAAGAAGGGAAGGCAGCAGCACTCCGGTATCAGGATATTTTCGGAAAAGGAAATTTTTTCCTGGAACTGCAGGATCATGGGATGCAGGAACAGCAGATCGTGAATCAGTCGCTCCTTCGTATGGCTCAGGAGACGGGGATTGAGCTTGTTGCGACGAATGATGTACATTATACCTATGCCGAAGATGTAAAGCCACATGATATTCTGCTGTGTATCCAGACTGGAAAGAAACTGGAAGATGAAGACCGTATGCGGTATGAAGGCGGTCAGTATTATATTAAGTCTGAGGAAGAGATGCGGCAGCTGTTTCCATATGCGTTGCAGGCACTGGAGAATACACAGAAGATTGCGGACCGTTGTAATGTGGAGATTGAATTCGGTGTTACCAAATTGCCGAAATATGATGTGCCGGAGGGATATACTTCCTGGGAATATCTGAATAAGCTTTGCTTTGATGGCCTGAAAGAACGTTATCCGGACGGGGATCATTCGCTGGAAGAACGTCTGGAGTATGAGTTGTCGGTCATTCAATCTATGGGATATGTAGATTATTTTCTGATCGTGTGGGATTTTATCAATTATGCAAGAACACAGGGAATCAAGGTCGGACCGGGACGAGGTTCGGCGGCAGGAAGTATCGTATCGTACTGTTTGGGAATCACAAGTATTGATCCGATCAAGTATCAGCTGCTGTTCGAGCGGTTCCTGAACCCGGAACGAGTATCCATGCCTGATATTGACGTGGACTTCTGTTTCGAAAGGCGGCAGGAAGTTATCGACTATGTAGGAAGAAAGTACGGTGCAGACCGGGTGGTACAGATCGTAACTTTTGGTACGATGGCGGCCCGCGGAGTCATCCGTGATGTGGGACGTGTGATGGATCTTCCATATGCATTTGTAGACAGCATTGCAAAGATGGTGCCGACAGAGCTGAATATTACGTTAGATAAAGCCCTGAAGATGAATCCGGAATTCAAAAAACTGTATCAGGAAGATGAACAGGTAAAGGAACTGATCGATATGTCGAGAAGACTGGAAGGTCTTCCGAGACATACATCCATGCATGCAGCAGGTGTCGTGATCGGTCAGAGGGCAATAGAGGAGTTTGTGCCTCTTTCACTTGGATCCGATGGCTCTGTGACAACACAGTTTACCATGACAACCTTGGAAGAACTGGGACTTTTGAAGATGGATTTCCTGGGACTCCGTACACTAACAGTTATCCAGGATGCAGAACGTCTGGCAGGTATCAGCAGTGGAAAGACGATTGATATCAATAAGATAGATTATGATGATAAAGCAGTCCTTGCATCCATCGGAACAGGAAAGACGGACGGAGTATTCCAGCTTGAAAGCGCCGGTATGAAGAACTTCATGAAAGAACTGAAGCCACAGAATCTGGAAGATATTATCGCCGGTATTTCATTATACCGTCCGGGTCCGATGGACTTCATCCCGCAGTATATCAAAGGCAAGAATAACCCGGAAAGCATTACCTATGACTGCCCGCAGCTGGAGCCGATCCTTGCGCCGACTTACGGCTGTATCGTATATCAGGAGCAGGTTATGCAGATCGTGCGTGATCTGGCAGGTTATACACTCGGACGAAGTGACCTTCTGCGAAGAGCAATGTCCAAGAAGAAGGGTGACGTCATGCAGAAAGAACGTCAGAACTTTGTGTATGGGAATCCGGATGAGGGTGTACCAGGCTGTATTGCCAATGGAATCGACGAGAAGACGGCAAATAAGATCTATGATGAAATGATCGATTTTGCCAAATATGCATTTAACAAGTCGCATGCTGCGGCATATGCGGTGGTATCTTATCAGACAGCCTGGTTAAAATATTATTATCCGGTAGAATTTATGGCGGCACTTATGACTTCCGTGATCGATAATCCGGGGAAAGTGTCAGAGTATATTTACAGCTGCCGGCAGATGGGAATTAAGATCCTTCCGCCGGATATCAATAAAGGAGAGGGAAGTTTCTCCGTTGACAGTGGTAACATCCGTTATGGCCTGGCGGCGATCAAAAGTATCGGAAAGCCGGTGATAGAGTCGATCATCAAAGAAAGGAAAACGGAGGGCCATTCAGCAACCTGAAAGACTTTATTGAGCGGTTGTCCGGAAAAGAGGTTAATAAACGTACGATAGAAAGCTTTATCAAGTCCGGAGCATTTGACAGTCTGGGTGGTACAAGAAAGCAGTTCATGGTGGTCTATGTGCAGATTCTGGATCAGGTGAACCGGGAGCGGAAATACTCTATGACGGGACAGCTTTCACTGTTCGATATCGTAAGTGATGATCAGAAATCAGAATTCGATATACCACTTCCGGATGTTGGCGAGTATGAAAAAGAGACAAAGCTTGCATTTGAAAAAGAAGTGCTCGGAGTATATCTGAGCGGACACCCACTGGAAGACTATGAAGAAAAATGGAGAAAAAATATATCCAGGACGACGTTGGATTTCCAGCTGGATGATGAAACCGGAAGAACGAAGGTGCATGACGGCGCAAAAGAGATTGTCGGAGGTATGATTACGAATAAGACGATCAAGTATACCAAGACAAATAAAGTGATGGCATTTATCACACTGGAAGATCTGGTTGGATCGGTAGAAGTCGTGATCTTCCCGAGAGATTTTGAAAAGAATCAGATGTATCTGAATGAGGAAGCCAAGGTATTCATCAAGGGCCGTGTATCAGAGGAAGATGATGCACCGAGCAAACTGATCTGCGAGCAGGTGATTCCATTTGCTCAGACGCGAAAGGAATTATGGCTGCAGTATCCGGACAAAGAGACATATCTTCGGCAGGAAGGAGTGCTGCAGGATATTTTGAAAGTCTCTGAAGGAGTAGATGAAGTTATCATTTACTGTAAAAAAGAAAAAGCAGTAAAACGCCTGCCAAAAGGCTGGAATGTGACAGCAGATGAGGTGTTGTTGAGCAGATTGACGAATTATCTTGGTGAAAGTTGTGTAAAAGTTATAGAAAAACCCATTGAAAGCGTGCATTAATTCATGTACAATATCATCGGAGAGAAATGATAATGGTTAAAAGATAATTGGAACAAACTAATACAATGGAGGAATGAATCATGGCAGACAAAAAAGTAATTCGTACAATAGGTGTATTGACAAGTGGTGGAGATGCTCCTGGAATGAACGCAGCAATCCGTGCCGTTGTTCGTACAGCACTGGGTAAAGGACTGAAAGTAAGAGGTATCAGAAGAGGATATCAGGGACTTTTAAACGAGGAAATTATCGATCTGTCAGCCAGAGACGTATCCGATACAATTGAGCGCGGAGGTACAATTCTTCAGACAGCCCGTTGTGCAGAGATGCGTACAGAGGAAGGTCAGCAGAAAGCAGCAGCTATCTGTAAAAAATATGGTATTGATGGTCTGGTAGTCATCGGTGGTGACGGATCATTTGCCGGAGCTCAGAAACTTGCTAACTTCGGAATCAACACAATCGGACTTCCGGGAACGATTGATCTGGATATTGCCTGTACGGAATATACAATCGGATTCGATACAGCCGTTAATACAGCTATGCAGGCTATTGACAAAGTACGTGATACATCAACTTCTCATGAGAGATGCTCTATCATCGAGGTTATGGGTAGAGATGCAGGATACCTTGCACTGTGGTGCGGTATTGCAAACGGAGCAGAGAAGATCCTGATGCCTGAAGAGCATGATTATGACGAAGAGAAGATCATTGAAGATATTCAGGAATCAAGAAAACGTGGAAAGAAGAACTACATCATCATCAATGCAGAGGGCGTTGGAGATTCTATGAACATGGCTAAGAGAATTGAAGAAGCAACCGGTATGGAGACAAGAGCAACGATTCTCGGACACATGCAGCGTGGTGGAAGCCCGACATGTAAAGACAGAGTATACGCTTCTATCATGGGAGCAAAAGCCGTAGATCTTCTGCTTGAGGGAAAGACAAACCGTGTTGTAGGTTACAAACATGGCGAGTATGTAGACTTCGATATTGATGAAGCACTTGGAATGACAAAAGGAATTCCTGCTTACCAGTATGAGATTGCAAAAGAGCTGGCTCTGTAATCAGAAAATAAAATAGAAAATTATAAAAAAGTTATCTGTCCGGATACAATGGCGTAAAGCTATGTGTCCGGATGGGTAACTTTTTTGTTTCTGAGGATTATTTCAGAAGCGGAAGAAAAGGATTTTATAAAGTATGATTACAAAAGACAGGACGGATATTGTATAAATTGTAAGAAAATAATGGACATAGAATGTCGAAAGTTCGAAAATTAAACCAAAAATAAAAAAAGATATGATATACTGAGGTCATTAGTTAGGTATGAGGTGGTTAAAGTGTTAAAAGTACTGATAACAGACGATGAACAGATGATATGTAATTTGATTGCAAATATCCTGGACTGGGAGGATATGGGATTTCAGATCATAGGGATGGCCAATACGGGAACGGATGCATTTGATATTATTCAGAAAGAAAAGCCGGATGTAGTCATCAGCGATATCCGGATGCCCGGGTATGATGGAATTCAGCTGATCCAGAAGACGGCAGAGGCAGGAATACAGGCAGTATTTGTAATGATCAGCGGGTATAAACAGTTCGAATATGCACAGAATGCAATGAAATACGGGGTCAAATATTATCTGCTGAAGCCGATCAGCGAAGAGAAACTAAGAGAAACGATGATGGAGATAGGCAGAGAACTGGATGTGAAACAACAGAAGATCGTAGAAGAACGACATCTGCGCCGGCAGGTACAGGAAGCGAGGGACAAGATGAAGAGACGTTTCCTGACTACCGTTTTGGCGGCAAATGAGAAAGACAATCTGGAGTCAGATATCAGCCGAAATGCAGTCAACGCGGAATACAATACAGAATTTAAAGATGGAGAATACAGAGCCGTTTTTGTAAAAGTGGATATCCGTGGCGCGGTTGGAAAAAGTGCGGAATATCTGCAGGATAAAATCGAACAGTATGTGGAGAAATTTGGAAAAGATTTCTCTGAATCGATCAGTACATATACACATTCAGGCATTGTGGTACTTTTTAATTATAAAAACGAGGATGAAGAGGAAATAAAAAGAAAGATTGAAGAGCTGTGGACAGATCTGGATGATTACGTCAAGAATTTTGAAGGATTTTCGGTTGTGATCGGAGTGAGTGAAGCAACCGGACAATTCAAAGAGACAAGAAAATGCATTGTCGAATCCATGGATGCAGTAAAATACAGGATCAAAAACCCGGAGAGCAAGATTCTTTATTATGATGAATTTGATTATCAGAGAAGACCGGTCGGAACAATTATTACACCGGTGAAAAGACAGAATTATCTTGCAAAAATAGAAAGCGGATCGGCGGAAGATGCGGCTGCATGTATAGATGAGGCGGTAAGGATGATCCGCTATGAGATTACCAACTATTCACCGGTTATGCTGTATGATACCCTGATCTACTATGTGGATCTGTTGAATAAGAACGTTGGATAAAGCACAGAAAGAAAAGATGGAAGAATACTTCGAACAGTGGAACGAACGGATCGACAATGAACGGACAGAATTAAAGCTGACCGAAGCGACGAAAGCATATGTGACAAAAGTGATCCAGTAATGTGCAAGAAGAAAAGAAAGACAAAGACATCAGACCGGTAAGAGAAGTCAAAACATATCTAGAAGAAAATTATCATCAGGAGATCAGCCTGAATGATCTGGCAGATATAGTAAGTCTGAATGCTTCATATCTGAGTGCACTGTTTCAAAAAAGAAACCGGGATGACTTATACGGAATATGTGATGTTCTGCAGACTTGAAAAAGCAAAGGAATTATTGGCAGATACCGGAAAAAGCATTGCGGAGATCGCAGATGCTGTCGGCTATCATGATACCAGACATTTCAGCAAACTGTTTACAAGAAATATAGGATTAAAACCATCCGAATACAGAAAATTGTATTCTTAATGGAGATGTAATATGCGGCAAAAAAGGAAGTAAGCTATTCAAAGAAAACAATCGTCAGACTGATATGGACAGGAATCCTGGTTGCCGGAGTGATTATTCTGACGATGGGAGCGGTATGTTTTGCCGGAAGACTGAGTATGAAGGTGAAAGTCGGGCTTCTAGTGTTTGACTGTATTCTATTTGTGGTCTATTTTGCAGAAGTATACCGGGATATGTACCGCCCGTGGTGTGAACTGGAAAAGATAGTTCATGAACGGAAGGACAGGAAGACAGAGACGCTTGCGGATGCCAATATTGCCCAGAGAGACCTAATCGAAGAAATTCAGGAAATCATATCTTCTCTGGAAAATATAACGATCCGACAGAAAAATGCAGAGATACTGATGAAGGTGGCAGAGATCAATAATCTTCAGGATCAGATCAATCCACATTTCCTTTATAATACACTGGAAGTTATAAGGGGAGAGGCCCTGATCAACGGGGATAAAAAAGTGGCAGAGATGACGGAGGCGCTGGCGAATTACTTTAGATATAACATCAGCCGGAAAGAAACATTTGTATACCTGAAAGATGAACTGAAGAATATCTGTAACTACTTCAAAATCCAGCAGCACCGGTTCGGTGACCGTATTTCTTTTGAAATCGTCTATCACGGGATAGCGGAAAAAGGATGTTCAGAACTGTTATATACCAAAACTGATTTTACAGCCGATCGTGGAGAACAGCATTTATCATGGTCTGGAGATGAAGATTGGAGGAGGCGTGATCAAGATCCATATATCTTCGGCGGATGATAAGCTGATGCTGACGATCGCTGATGATGGCCTTGGGATGACACAGGAAGATTTGGATAAGCTGAATCGGGATGTAGATGCTGGAAAAACAGATGAAAATGCGGCGGGCAGTCATAACGGAGTGGCTTTACAGAATATCAAACGAAGATTGAAACTGTACTGGGGAAAGGAAAGCGTATATGATCGCAACCAGTACGTTGAATTACGGGAC
>ENA-OQDL01001004-OQDL01001004.1-human-gut-metagenome-genome-assembly--contig:-NODE-1004-length-15453-cov-4.256623_pt1 | contig 15453 bp, 14 predicted proteins | sample MGYA00242782_ERZ504609 | MGnify/ENA primary metagenome ERZ504609 (study PRJEB26092, sample SAMD00036320) | human gut metagenome | host: Homo sapiens | study: EMG produced TPA metagenomics assembly of... | reverse complement strand
CACAAATTATCCAATGCGAACAAACCTTTGCTGTCGCGACGGGTAGACTGGTATTCGAGCGTCACGAATGAACGTCCAAGCTCAATGGTAGTAGGAAGATATTCATTCAAGAATTTCTCGGAAAAATTAAACATGTGCGCAGTAGCCAAAATCGGAGCGCCGTGCTCGTCGAAGCGTACATCCGTACCGAGAATATAGCGGTAACCGCCTAATATCTCTTCCTCTTCCGGATTCCAGACTATCAACTGCTTATAAGGATTATCCATAATATCGTACTCATCAATATCCATGGACATTCCTGTTCCGCCACCGGCAGCACGAAATGCAATCTCACGCAGACGTCCGATTTCCTTCATCGTATTGGGTGAATCCTGGGCAGTAATAATATATATCTGATTATTACTCTTATTCGTCATGCGCAAGCGTTTGTCTTCGGTCAACTCCGCTTTCAGCAGTTCTTTGCTTATCGGTGCAATAATATCTTCCATCTTCCGAGCTTCTATTTTTTTATATTCAATGTTCAACTTACAATTTATACACGATATCTTTCACATACTGCGCCCATTGGGCAGGTGTTTTCGTCTTATCGAATGTTTGCCAGGGAATAGGCTTACCTATAGTAATGGTAAATGTTTTATGACGGTTTTTCAACATTTCATCTGCCAGATACAACATGGCTATATTAAACTTGATACCCAACGTTTTGCAAAGATTCGCCAGGTTATAGAAAAAATCGGAGTTACGGCCGTCAAAATGAATGGGCACTACATCGCGGTGCGCTTCAACGCTCTTTACTATAAACGTCTTTTTCCAGTCCAAATCGCGGATAACCCCATTCCGGCGACGCGAGCAAAGCCCGGCAGGAAACATGATGAGCTGATCGTCCGATGCAAACCCGGCCTCTACCATTTTCGGAAAGTCCTTGGCCTGCTTGCCGGTCTTATTGATAGGAATACAAAGAGGAGCCAGTCCATGCAGGTTCATAAGCAGGTCATTTACCATATATTTCACCTTTCCATCGTAAAAACTCCCAAGTACATAGCCCAACGCCACTCCATCCTGTCCGCCTAAGGGATGATTGGAAACGAATGTATAAAGACCGTCTTTTCGCAGATTCTCCTTGCCCTTCACTATCAATTTGGCATCCAGAAAGTCCAGACAAGCCTGCAGGAATTCCACCCCCACTTTATCTTTCGACTCTCTCAGAAAAACATTCAATTCATCCTGATGAACAATGCGCTTCAAATAAGATACGACAAACTTAGGGATATACTTCACATGCTTCGGAGCTTTCTCCCGAAGAATCTTATCAATGTCAATCAAAAATAAAGAGTCGTCAGCCATTCTTTTTGTGATGAAATGATTGCGCAAAATTAACGCATCTTTTTAATTAAATGCAAATATTCGATAGAAAACTGCACCCAAAATCTATCAAATAGCACCCAAAATCTATCAATTGATAGTTTTCACCCCAAAGATTGCTTAAAAACAGCCTGTCGAAAAGCCGGAACTTTCGTAAACTTGCAATGCTAAAAGGCAAAACGAACAAGTAACCATTTAACAAAGCACATTTATGAATAGTATGACATTTAAAAAAGATCTGATCGGAGTTCAAAACGATTTATTACGCTTTGCGTACAAGCTCACCTCCGACCGCGAAGAAGCCAACGACCTTCTTCAAGAAACATCACTCAAGGCTTTGGATAATGAAGATAAATACATGCCCGATACTAATTTCAAAGGTTGGATATATACGATCATGCGCAACATCTTTATTAACAATTATCGTAAAGTAGTGCGCGACCAGACATTTGTGGACCAGACGGACAATCTTTACCACCTGAACCTGCCGCGCGACACAGCATTCGAGAACACAGAAAGCGCATACGACCTGAAAGAGATGCACCGTATCGTCAATTCACTGCCACGCGAATACAAAGTACCGTTCTCCATGCATGTTTCCGGTTTTAAATACCGCGAAATAGCCGAGAAGCTGGGACTCCCGCTGGGAACTGTAAAGAGCCGTATCTTCTTTACCCGCCAAAAACTACAACAAGAACTGAAAGATTTTGTTTAGTCAACATTCTATATAAAATCATCCCATGGGGTAAATATATCTGCCTCATGGGATGATTCTTTTTGTCCCGTAAGATGTTTCATGTGCCTTACGGGACAAAATCATTTGTATAGGGAGACAAATCATAAGCCAACCGCAAATTACAGGGTTCACCCGCCAAGCGCCGTCAACAGGGCATAATGAAAGGTGAAGGGGATACGGACAAACATCGTTTTATTCAAAAACGCACTATCTGTTCGGGGCAAACACACCATATATTCCCATTAAACAGATGATGCATTTCCTGCCAACAGACCATGTGTTTACTCGGGAAGCACACAATACCTCCACCAAACAAGCAACATAACACATTGTTCATTTTCAATAGAATAAGTAATCAACAAGCTGTTGAAAACTTCTAAATAAGATTTTAGTTAAAACATTGTGGGGAATTGTGGGGAAATGTGTACTTTTACCGTCGCTTATTATAATAAGGTGAAAAATGATACGCTTTTTAGGCAATATTGAAGCAAAGACGGATACAAAGGGACGTGTATTTATCCCTGCCGGCTTTCGGAAACAGTTGCAGGCTGCTTCCGAGGAGAGACTCGTATTGCGTAAAGATGTATTTCAGGACTGCCTGATACTCTACCCCGAAAGCGTCTGGTTCAAAACGCAAAACCAACTCCGGCAGCGGCTGAACAAATGGAATGCGAAACACCAACAAATTTTCCGACAGTTTGTAAGCGATGCGGAAATCATGATTCCCGACGGGAACGGACGCATCCTGCTACCTAAACGCTACTTGCAAATGGCAGGCATACAAAGCGAGGTACGCTTTATCGGCGTGGACAACACCATCGAAATATGGGCGAAAGAAAAGGCTGAACAGCCCTTTATGAACCCGGAAGAATTCAGCGAAGCGCTGCAAGATATTTTAGGAGAGGAAAACCTGGGAGAGGAAGAAGCAGAGACAAGCGATAAGAGCGTAGAGTAATAGAACGATTGTAATGAAAGAAAAATGAAAGAAGAAACGACATATCATATTCCGGTACTGTTGATGCCAAGCGTTGACGGAATGAATATCCGTCCGGACGGAACGTATGTAGACGTGACATTCGGCGGCGGCGGCCATTCCCGCGAGATACTCTCCCGCCTGGGCGACGGTGGAAGACTGCTTGGTTTCGACCAGGATGAAGATGCCGAACGGAACATCGTAAACGATCCGCACTTCACTTTTGTACGCAGCAACTTCCGGTATCTGCATAACTTCCTGCGTTATCATGGCATCGAGCAGGTAGATGCCGTACTCGCCGACCTCGGTGTGTCGTCACATCATTTCGACGATAGCGAACGGGGGTTCTCGTTCCGTTTTGACGGTGCCCTCGATATGCGGATGAACAAGCGTGCCAGACTCACAGCCGCCGACATCGTAAATACATACGATGAAGAACGCCTTGCCGACATTTTCTATTTGTATGGAGAATTGAAGAACAGTCGCAAGCTGGCATCTGTTATCGTCAAGGCACGTGCCGTTCAAAAGATTGGTACCATCGGGGAATTTCTGGAAACTATCAAGCCCCTCTTCGGACGTGAAAGAGAAAAGAAAGAGCTTGCCAAAGTGTTTCAGGCGTTGCGCATCGAAGTCAACCGGGAAATGGAAGCGTTGAAAGAGATGTTATATGCAGCCACGGAAGCATTAAAGCCGGGTGGAAGGCTAGTGGTAATCACCTATCATTCGCTGGAAGACCGCATGGTGAAAAACATCATGAAGACCGGCAACATAGAGGGCAAGGCGGAAAAAGACTTCTTCGGAAACGTACAGACGCCTTTCCGTCTGGTAAACAATAAAGTGATTGTTCCTGATAACGATGAAATAGAACGCAACCCGCGCTCGCGAAGCGCCAAGCTGAGGATTGCGGAAAAACTGTAAGAATGAGGGAAGCGATAAGGCTGTAAAGAGATAGAACGATGAATGAAACAAATAATAAACAAGAGGAGCAAAAAGGCGAAAAGGTGAAAAGACGGACTTCGCTAAAGAACATTATAGGCGGTGATATTCTGGCTACGGACTTTTTCCGCCGTCAGACGAAGCTGCTTGTCCTCATCATGGTTCTTATTCTGTTCTATATCCATAACCGTTACGCCTGCCAGCAGCAGATGATAGAGATAGACAAGCTCAAGAAAGAACTGATAGATATAAAATACGATGCCCTGACACGCAGTTCCGAACTGATGGAACGGAGCCGTCAATCGCGTATCGAGGAATACATCGCAACGAAAGAGAGCGATTTGCAGACTTCGACCAATCCGCCGTACTTAATCAAATAAGTACGGATAATGGTAAGCAAACCGATAAACAAGTAAACTGTAATATAGTATAATAGTAAATCGAAACAACCTTGGCAGTAAACAAGAAAAATATAATGACCCGCTACTTCTTCGTAGTCCTCGTCATGGGACTGATAGGAGTAGCTATTATCGTAAAAGGTACTGTCATCATGTTTGCCGAACGTCAGTACTGGCAAGATGTTGCCGACCGCTTTGTAAAGGAGAATGTTACGGTGAAGCCCAACCGCGGCAATATCCTTTCATCGGACGGTAAATTAATGGCGAGCTCCCTACCGGAGTACCGTATTTACATGGACTTCAAAGCGGGTGGAGAGAAGAAAGACACCATGCTTATGAATCATCTGGGAGAAATCTGCGAAGGATTGCACCAGATATTCCCCGATAAAAGTGCCGCCGAATTTAAAAGACATCTGTTAAGAGGACGTAAAAAGGGTAGCCGCAATTACCTGATTTACCCGAAACGTATCTCCTATATCCAGTACAAAGAAGTTAAAAGACTGCCGGTATTCAAACTAAACAAATATAAAGGAGGCTTCCATGAACAGCCTTTCAACCAACGTAAGAAACCTTTCGGTTCTCTGGCGGCACGTACACTCGGCGACCTCTATGCCGATACAGCGCAAGGAGCCAAAAACGGTATCGAACTTGCCTTTGATACGCTGCTGAAAGGACGTGACGGTATCACCCATCGCCAGAAGGTGATGAACAAATACCTGAACATAGTGGACATTGCTCCCGTAGACGGCTGCGACATCATTTCCACCATCGACGTGGGCATGCAGGATATTTGCGAGAAAGCACTGATAGACAAGCTGAAAGAGATAAACGCCAGTGTGGGCGTTGCCGTATTGATGGAAGTGCAGACCGGAGAAATAAAAGCCATTGTCAACATGATGAAAGCGGGCGACGGCAACTATTACGAAATGCGTAATAACGCCATCAGCGATATGCTGGAGCCGGGGTCCACATTCAAGACGGCCTCTATCATGGTAGCCCTTGAAGACGGAAAGATTACTCCCCATACGGAAGTCGACACAGGCAACGGCATCATGATGATGCACGGCCGCCCGATGAAAGACCATAACTGGCATCGGGGCGGATATGGCAAGATTGATGTGACACGTATTCTGGAAGTATCATCCAATATCGGCGTTTCATATCTTATCGACAAGCACTACAGCGACAACCCGCAGAAGTTCGTAGACGGATTGAAGCGCATCGGTATAGACCGCCCGCTCCACCTGCAAATAGCCGGAGAGGGCAAACCTAACATCCGCGGTCCGAAAGAACGGTATTTTGCCAAGACCACGTTACCCTGGATGAGTATAGGATATGAAACGCAGGTACCGCCACTGAACATACTGACTTTCTATAATGCCATTGCCAACAACGGTACAATGGTGCGCCCTAAATTCGTTAAAGCGGCAGTGAAAGACGGTGAGGTTGTCCGTGACTTTCCTACGGAAGTTATCAATCCGAAGATTTGCTCGGACAATACGCTGACACAGATACGGGAGATTCTGCGCAAAGTAGTTGCCGAAGGTTTGGCCAAACCCGCCGGAAGCAAACAGTTTGCCGTAGCCGGCAAGACGGGTACGGCGCAGATTTCGCAAGGTGCCGCCGGCTATAAGGCGGGACGGGTGAATTATCTCGTCAGTTTCTGCGGATACTTCCCGGCAGAGGCTCCCAAATACAGTTGCATCGTTTCCATACAGAAGCCGGGACTTCCGGCATCGGGCGGTTTGATGGCAGGTAGCGTATTCAGCAAGATTGCAGAAAGGGTATATGCCAAGAATCTGCGGTTCGATATACGCAGTGCGATAGACAGCACCACCAATGTAATTCCTGCGGTAAAAGCCGGGGAGATGAACGAGGCATTATGCGTGCTCAACGCATTGGATGTTCCGGTGCAGAAACAGTTTGAGGTAGAAAACGAGAGAGAGTTGTGGGGACACAGCCAGGCTGCCCCGTCCGCCGTTATCCTGCAAAATCAGAAAGTTTCTGACGGCATAGTTCCCAGCGTAGTGGGTATGGGGGCCAAGGATGCTGTTTATCTGCTGGAAAGCAAAGGACTTAGAGTACGCCTCAACGGCATCGGCAAGGTAAGAAACCAGTCCATCGCAGGCGGAAGCCGATTGATAAAAGGACAGACAATAGCCTTGACATTACGTTAATATAAGAATATACATTATTATATAATAAGGAATGAAATTAAGCGAACTATTAAAAGCGATACAACCGGTACAAATTATCGGCAGTACGGAGAAAGATATAACAGGAGTGAATATCGACTCCCGTTTAGTTGCGGCCGGACATTTGTTTATGGCAATGCGCGGTACGCAGACCGACGGTCACGCATATATCCCTACCGCCATTGAAAAAGGCGCTATAGCCGTACTGTGCGAAGACATGCCGGAAGAAACAAATCCTGATGTTACATATATCCAAGTAAAAGACAGCGAGAATGCGGTGGGTAAGGTTGCCACCACTTTCTACGGTGATCCCACTTCCAAAATGGAGCTGGTGGGCGTAACCGGCACTAATGGCAAAACAACCATTGCCACCTTATTATATAATACATTCCGTTATTTCGGGTATAAAGTCGGACTGATTTCCACGGTATGCAACTACATTGACGACCGGCCCGTGCCGACCGAGCATACCACCCCCGACCCGATTACCCTTAACCGCCTGCTGGGTGAGATGGCAGACTCCGGATGCAAATACGCATTCATGGAAGTCAGCTCCCACTCTATCGCACAACAGCGTATCAGCGGTTTGAAGTTTGCCGGCGGCATCTTCACCAATCTTACGCGCGACCACCTGGATTATCACAAGACTGTCGAAAACTACCTCAAAGCAAAAAAGAAGTTCTTCGACGACATGCCTAAGAACGCGTTCAGCCTGACCAATCTGGACGACAAGAACGGGCTGGTCATGACCCAGAACACACGTTCGCGCGTATATACGTATTCATTGAGAAGCCTCAGCGATTTCAAGGGAAAAGTATTGGAGTCTCATTTTGAAGGCATGCTACTCGACTTCAACAACCATGAGCTGGCCGTACGCTTTATCGGCAAGTTCAATGCTTCCAACCTTCTTGCCGTATTCGGCGCAGCCGTACTGTTGGGAAAGAAAGAAGAAGATGTGCTCGTTGCCCTCAGCACTTTGCACCCTGTAGCAGGCAGATTCGACTCTATCCGCTCTCCGAAGGGCATTACCGCCATTGTGGATTATGCCCATACTCCGGATGCGTTGGTGAATGTGCTGAATGCCATCCACGGCGTACTGGAAGGCAAAGGCAAAGTGATTACCGTAGTCGGCGCAGGCGGCAACCGTGATAAAGGGAAACGTCCTATCATGGCTAAAGAGTCCGCCCGTTTGAGCGACCGTGTCATCATCACTTCCGACAATCCCCGCTTTGAAGAGCCGCAAGACATCATCAACGATATGCTGGCAGGGTTGGATAAGGACGATTTGCAGAAGACAATCAGTATCGCCGATAGAAAAGAAGCCATAAAGACCGCCTGCATGCTGGCGCAACCGGGAGATGTCATTCTCGTAGCCGGTAAAGGACATGAAAATTATCAGGAGATAAAAGGAGTGAAGCATCATTTCGATGACAAAGAGGAACTAAAGGCGATAATGTTTTAAAGTGATAAAGTAAGAAACTATGTTATACTACTTATTCCAATGGTTAGATAAATACGACTTCCCTGGTGCGGGTATGTTCGGCTATACATCTTTCAGGGCATTGATGGCTATCATCCTGGCATTGCTCATTTCGAGCATCTGGGGTGACAAGTTCATCGACCTGCTGAAACGCAAACAGATTACCGAGACGCAACGGGATGCCAACATCGACCCGTTCGGCGTAAACAAGGTGGGCGTACCGAGCATGGGCGGAGTTATCATTATCTTTGCCATTCTGATTCCCTGCCTGTTGCTGGGCAAGCTGAATAATATCTATATGATTCTGATGCTTATCACCACTGTGTGGTTAGGTTCATTAGGATTTGCCGACGATTACATCAAGATATTCAAGAAAGACAAGGAAGGCCTGCACGGTAAGTTCAAGATTATCGGCCAGGTAGGCTTGGGACTCATTGTAGGGCTTACCCTGTATCTCAGTCCGCAGGTCGTTATCCGTGAAAACATCGAGGTAGAGAAACCGGGACAAGGCATCGAGGTAGTACATGCCGCCAAAGAAATCAAGGCTACACAGACTACCATCCCTTTCTTCAAGAGCAACAACCTTGACTATGCCGACCTCGTGTCCTTCATGGGAGAACACGCACAAACGGCGGGCTGGATACTGTTCGTACTCGTCACCATATTCGTAGTAACCGCCGTTTCCAACGGTGCCAACCTGAATGACGGCATGGACGGCATGGCAGCGGGCAACTCCGCCATTATCGGTCTGACACTGGGCATACTGGCATACGTATCCAGCCATATCGAATATGCCGGTTATCTGAACATCATGTACATACCGGGTTCGGAAGAGCTGGTAATCTTTATCTGCGCTTTCATCGGTGCACTTATCGGCTTCCTCTGGTACAACGCCTACCCGGCACAGGTATTCATGGGCGATACAGGCAGTCTGACCATCGGCGGCATCATTGCCGTATACGCCATTATCATCCATAAAGAGCTGCTGATACCTATCCTATGCGGCATATTCCTTGTAGAGAACCTGTCGGTAATTCTGCAACGGGTCTACTACAAAGCCGGCAAACGGAAAGGGGTAAAACAGCGTCTCTTCAAACGGACGCCGATACACGACCACTTCCGCACCGGCATGAATCTGATAGAGCCCGGCTGCAAAGTGGTATTTACCCAACCGGCACAATTGTTCCATGAATCGAAGATTACCGTCCGCTTCTGGATCGTAACCATTGTACTGGCAGCAATAACAATTATAACGTTAAAGATAAGATAACAACCCAATGAAGAATTATGAATGAAAAATGAAGAGTTACCGATCTTAATTATAATAGTATATGAGTAGAATTGTAGTTTTAGGAGCAGGCGAAAGCGGCGCGGGAGCTGCCGTACTTGCCAAGGTGAAAGGTTTCGACACGTTCGTATCCGACATGTCTGCCATTAAAGACAAATACAAGGAACTGCTGAACAAGCATGGCATTGCCTGGGAGGAAGGACAGCACACGGAAGAGCTGATACTGAATGCCGATGAAGTGGTAAAAAGTCCCGGCATCCCCAACGACGCTCCGCTGATTCTGAAATTGAAAGAAAAAGGCATCTCCATCATCTCCGAGATAGAGTTCGCCGGACGTTATACAAACGCCAAAATGATTTGCATCACCGGTTCTAACGGCAAGACTACCACCACCTCGCTCATTTACCACATCTTCAAGAGTGCGGGACTGAATGTAGGGCTGGCAGGCAACATCGGCAACAGCCTTGCCTTGCAGGTGGCCATGGAGAAGCACGACTATTATGTTATCGAACTCAGCTCTTTCCAACTGGACAATATGTATAAGTTCCGCGCCAATATCGCCGTCCTGATGAACATTACCCCTGACCATCTGGACAGATACGATCACTGCATGCAGAAGTATGTGGATGCCAAATTCCGCATCACGCAAAACCAGACTCCGGAAGATGCTTTCATCTACTGGAACGACGACCCCATCATCCGCAGAGAGCTGGAAAAGCACGGTTTAAAAGCCCATCCCTATCCTTTCGCCGCCGTAAAGGAAGACGGCGCCATCGCTTATGTGGAAGACGGTGAAGTGGAAATCAACGAACCGATTGCCTTCAATATGGAGCAGGAAGAACTTGCTCTGCGAGGAACCCATAACCTGTATAACTCATTGGCTGCCGGCATTTCCGCCAATCTTGCAGGTATCCGCAAAGAAGATATCCGCAAAGCCTTGTCCGACTTCAAAGGTGTAGAACACCGTCTGGAAAAGGTAGCGACCGTACGCGGCGTCCAATTCATAAACGATTCCAAAGCAACCAATGTCAATTCCTGCTGGTACGCCCTGCAAAGCATGACAACCAAAACCGTGCTTATCCTCGGCGGCAAAGACAAGGGGAATGACTATACCGAAATAGAGGATTTGGTACGTAGCAAATGCTCCGCGCTGGTCTACCTGGGACTGCACAATGAAAAGCTGCACGGCTTCTTCGACCGCCTCGGTCTGCCGGTGGCCGATGTGCAGACCGGCATGAAAGACGCGGTAGACGCCGCTTTCAAATTAGCCCGGAAAGGCGAAACAGTATTATTGAGTCCCTGTTGCGCTTCCTTCGACCTCTTCAAGAGCTATGAAGACCGGGGCGACCAATTCAAGAAATACGTAAGAGAGTTATAAATGGATTTATTAAAAAGCATATTCAAAGGAGACAAAGTAATCTGGATTATTTTCCTCTTCCTCTGCCTCATCTCCATTACAGAGGTGTTCAGTGCTGCCAGTACGCTTACCTATAAGAGCGGCGACCATTGGGGGCCCATCACCCAGCACAGCATTATCCTGATGGTAGGCGCTGTGATTGTGGTCCTCATGCACAACATCCCCTACAAATGGTTTCAGGTATTCCCTGTCTTCCTGTTGCCGGCTTCCGCAATACTGCTGATACTGGTCATGATGATGGAACGTATCAACGGGGCGGCGCGCTGGATGACGTTCATGGGCATACAGTTCCAGCCCTCAGAGATAGCCAAAATGGCGGTTATCATAGTCACGGCCTTCATCCTGTCCAAAGGGCAGGATGAGGACGGCGCCAACCCGAAGGCTTTCAAGCGGATTATGATAATAACCGGAGTTATCTGCCTGCTCATTGCTCCGGAGAACTTGTCCACGGCGGCATTGCTGTTCGGGGTAGTCTTTCTGATGATGTTCATAGGGCGTGTCTCTGCAAAACGACTGTTGATGCTGACCGGCAGCCTGGCATCGGTAGGCATTGTTGCCGTAACTTTCCTGCTGATGACAAAGAACAGCGACATACCTTTCCTACACCGGTTCGACACGTGGCGTGCCCGTATCGAGAAGTTTACGAGTGACGAGGTAGTGCCTGCCGCAAAATTCGATATAGACAAAGACGCCCAGATAGCCCATGCACGTATCGCCGTCGCCACCAGCAATGTCATCGGCAAGGGACCGGGCAACTCCGTACAGCGTGACTTCCTGAGCCAGGCATTCTCCGACTTCATCTTTGCCATTATCATCGAGGAACTCGGACTGGTAGGAGGAGTCATAGTCGTATTCCTCTACATCTGTCTGTTGATACGTGTAGGACGTATCGCAAAGAAATGCGACCGCACCTTCCCCGCCTTCCTCATCATCGGCATAGCCCTGCTGCTGGTGTCGCAGGCCATCTTCAACATGATGGTGGCCGTGGGACTGGCTCCCGTAACCGGGCAACCGCTGCCGCTTATCAGCAAAGGAGGTACTTCGACGTTGATAAACTGTGCCTATATCGGCATGATACTGAGTGTGAGCCGGTACACCGCCAAGCTGGAAGAACAGAGAGCGCACGATGCCCAAATCACCATGCAGGTGGAAACCGGCAACGGAAACGAAAGCACTTACAGCGAAGCGCAAAGCGCTGCCGAGCCGACAGCCAAGATGCTGAACAGCGATGCCGAATTTGAATAAGATTAATTATCAGTAGTAGCAAGTAGATAAACTCAGATATGGAAACAAAGAACAACAAGCCGCGCATTATCATCAGCGGTGGCGGCACGGGCGGACACATTTTCCCGGCCGTATCCATTGCCAACGCGATTAAGGAATTGCGTCCTGATGCGGAAATCCTGTTCGTAGGTGCAGAAGGCCGCATGGAAATGCAGCGTGTACCCGATGCCGGCTACAAGATTATCGGCCTGCCCGTGGCGGGCTTCGACCGCAAGCATTTGTGGAAGAACTTTGCCGTATTGGTGAAACTGGCACGCAGCCAATGGAAAGCGCGCAGCATCATCAAGCAATTCCGTCCGCAGGTGGCAGTAGGCGTGGGCGGCTATGCCAGCGGCCCTACCCTGAAAACGGCAGGAATGATGGGAGTGCCTACCCTGATACAAGAGCAGAACTCCTATGCAGGTGTCACCAACAAGCTGCTTGCCAAGAAAGCCTGCAAGATATGCGTTGCCTACGAAGGCATGGAAAAGTTCTTCCCTGCAGAGAAGATTATCATGACCGGCAACCCCGTCCGCCAGAACTTGCTCGGACATGCCGTTGCGCACGAAGAAGCCGTAAGCTACTTCAGCCTGAACCCGTCCAAAAAGACTATCCTGATACTGGGCGGCAGCCTCGGGGCACGCACCATTAACCGCACCCTGACCGCCGGCCTTGACGTCATCCGGCAGAACCCCGACATACAGTTCATCTGGCAGACCGGCAAAATATACATCGACCAGGTAAGGGACGCCATCACCGCGGCAACCGGTGAAGCCGTACACCACCCGCATATCAATGCCATACCCAACCTGTATGTGACGGATTTCATCAAAGACATGGCGAAGGCCTATGCGGCTGCCGATTTGGTAATCTCCCGTGCCGGCGCCGGCTCCATTTCGGAATTCTGCCTGCTTCACAAGCCTGTAATCCTTGTCCCCTCGCCCAATGTGGCAGAAGACCACCAGACCAAGAACGCACTGGCGCTCGTCGATAAAGACGCCGCCATCTACGTAAAGGACGCGGAAGCCGAAGAGAAACTCCTGCCCGCAGCACTGGATACGGTAAAAGACAGTGATAAACTGAAAGAATTGAGCAACAACATCGCCCGATTGGCATTGCCCGACTCGGCAACCGTCATTGCCAAAGAGGTGCTGAAACTTATTAAATGACAAGTACATGAATATAGAAACCATAAAATCCGTTTATTTCGTCGGTGCCGGCGGCATCGGCATGAGCGCACTGATACGCTATTTTCTATCCAAAGGCAAGTTCGTGGCGGGATATGACCGTACGCCGAGCGAACTGACCGGGCATCTCATTGCAGAAGGTGCACAAATACATTATGAGGAAAACACCGGTCTCATCCCTGAAAATTGCAAGGACAAGGAAAGCACACTGGTGGTGTACACCCCTGCCATTCCTCAGGAGCATGCCGAACTGGTCTATTTCCGGGAGAATGGTTTCGAGATATATAAACGTTCCCAGGTATTGGGCACGATTACCCGCAGCAGCAAAGGACTCTGCGTTGCCGGTACGCATGGCAAGACCACCACAAGTACAATGGCGGCGCATCTCTTCCACCAGTCGCATGTGGGCTGCACGGCTTTTCTCGGAGGCATCTCCAAGAACTACGGGACAAACCTGCTCTTATCTCCGACCAGTCCGTACACCGTAATCGAAGCCGACGAGTTCGACCGTTCGTTCCACTGGCTTTCTCCCTATATGAGCGTTATCACCTCTACCGACCCCGACCATTTGGACATATACGGCACGCGCGAGGCTTATCTTGAAAGCTTCCGCCACTACACCACCCTTATCCAACCGGGAGGGGCACTGATTATCCGGAAGGGGCTTGCCTTGCAGCCGGATGTACAGCCGGGCGTAAAACTTATACCTACTCCCGCGACGAAGGAGACTTCCACGCCGAGAACATCCGCATCGGAAACGGTGAAATCGTCATCGACTTCATTGCTCCGGACACCCGCATCAACGATATCCGGCTCGGTGTACCTATCGGCATCAACATAGAGAACGGCGTGGCAGCCATGGCGCTTGCACACCTGAACGGGGTCACCGATGAGGAAATCAGACAGGGAATGGCCAGTTTCCGCGGCGTAGACCGCCGTTTCGACTTCAAGATAAAGACGGACAGACTCGTATTCCTCAGCGACTACGCCCATCATCCCGCCGAAATCGCGCAAAGCGTGAAGTCTATCCGCGAACTTTACCGGGACAAGAAGATAACGGCTATCTTCCAACCCCATCTCTATACCCGTACCAGAGACTTCTACAAAGACTTTGCAGACAGCCTCTCGCTACTGGACGAAGTGATTCTGACAGAGATATACCCTGCCCGCGAACAACCCATTCCCGGTGTCAGCAGCCAACTCATATACGACAACCTGCGCCCGGGCATCGAAAAGTGTATATGCAGGAAGGAAGACATTCCCGACCTGCTCTCGAAGAAACCGGTTGAAGTGCTGATAGTGCTGGGAGCCGGAGACCTGGACAACTATGTACCTTCCATAGCCCGGCTGCTCGAACAGAGCAGCAAAGCGTAAACCGTAAAACAGTAAACAGCAAATAAGCCTATGATTAAAAGGATTCTACTTTCTATCGTCCTGTTGCTCGTCCTTGCCTACCTGATAGTGGCCGTTACCGCTTTCAACCGGAAGCCGGCGGGTCAAGTGTGCCGTGATGTGGAGCTGGTTATCAAAGACACGGTATATGCCGGCTTCATCACGAAAAAGGAAGTAGCCGCCATGCTGGAAAAGAAAGGCGTCAGTCCCATAGGCAAGCACTTGGACCGTATCCGCACCAAAACGTTGGAGCAGGCGCTCTCCAAGCATCCGCTCATCGACGAAGTGGAATGTTACAAGACGCCGAGCGGCAAACTCTGTATCGAAGTAACCCAGCGCATCCCTATCCTGAGGATAATGAGCGCCAACGGCGAGAACTACTATCTGGACAATAAGGGCACGGTAATGCCGCCCGATGCAAAGTGCGTTGCGCACCGTGCCATTGTGACCGGAAACGTAGAAAAGTCGTTTGCCATGAGGGATTTATATAAGTTTGGTGTATTTTTGCAAAAGAATTCGTTCTGGAACGCGCAAATCGAGCAGATTCATGTATTGCCCGACAAAAACATAGAGCTGGTACCGCGCGTAGGCGACCATGTCATCTACCTCGGTAAGCTGGACGACTTCGAACGGAAACTGAAACGGGTAAAGGTATTCTACGAAAAAGGATTGAACAAGGTAGGCTGGAACAAATATTCCCGGAAGCCCAAAAAGACGTCCAGCAGGGGCAGCGTGGTCTTGTCGGCCACGGCCAGCGGTGTGGCGGAGGCCAGCGCGTCAACGGCCATGTCGGGGTATACGTAGGCAGTCATGCGGGAGGTGAAGC
>ENA-OQDL01001003-OQDL01001003.1-human-gut-metagenome-genome-assembly--contig:-NODE-1003-length-15454-cov-6.168396_pt1 | contig 15454 bp, 16 predicted proteins | sample MGYA00242782_ERZ504609 | MGnify/ENA primary metagenome ERZ504609 (study PRJEB26092, sample SAMD00036320) | human gut metagenome | host: Homo sapiens | study: EMG produced TPA metagenomics assembly of... | reverse complement strand
CGGTCAGAGCCACCATAGCTGCGGTCAAGGCGATTATTGCAGGAACAAAAGCTCTGATTTCCGCTTTAATTGCAGGTGGTTGGATTGCAGTTGTGATTATTCTCATTGTTGTCCTGCTCGGCTGTGCTGTTTCCCTGTTTGGTGGCGGAAGCGGGAGCAACGCCTATACCCCTGTCAGTGCAGAGGTGGAAGCCTATGAGCCTTTGATACAGAAATATGCCAAACAGTACGGTATTCCCGAATATGTGGAGCTTATCAAGGCGGTAATGATGCAGGAAAGTGGCGGGCGTGGACTTGACCCGATGCAGGCGGCGGAGGGCAGCTTTAACACAAGGTATCCCCACGAGCCGAACGGGATACAAGACCCAGAATATTCGATTGAGTGCGGTGTACAGGAATTAAAGGCTGCCCTTATCTCTGCCGAGGTAGAAAACCCGATTGATATGGAGCATATCAAACTTGCCTTGCAGGGTTACAATTTCGGCAACGGCTATATCTCGTGGGCTAAGACTAACTATGGCGGCTATTCCTATGCCAATGCGGTAGAGTTCTCCACCATGCAGGCGGCACGGTTAGGTTGGGACAGCTATGGCGACACGCAATATCCCGCCCATGTGCTGCGGTATTATCCATACGGGAGAGCGTTCACAAGCGGCGGTAACCAGGCGATTGTGGAGGTCGCTTTGACACAGCTCGGCAATGAGGGCGGTCAGCCTTATTGGAGTTGGTACGGCTTTGAGGGGCGTGTGGAATGGTGTGCCTGCTTTGTGTCTTGGTGTGCCGACCAATGTGGCTATATCGAAAGCGGGATTATCCCAAAATTCGCAGGCTGCGTGGACGGTGCAAATTGGTTTAAGGGTAACGGACAATGGAAAGACCGAAGCTATGAGCCGTCGGCAGGCGATATTATCTTTTTTGATTGGGAAGGCGACGGAGAAACCGACCATGTAGGCATTGTGGAGAAATGCGAAAACGGTGTCGTTTACACCGTGGAGGGTAACTCTGGCGACACTTGCAGGCAAAATCAATATACGGTTGGAAGTAGCTCCATCTATGGTTACGGTGTTCCTGCCTATTAAGAATGGGCAAAAGAAAAACCAGAGGTTTATTCCTCTGGCTCTTTTGCCTTACATAGACCGCTGACAGTTGCTTCTATTACGAGCAACTCTTTATCATTTAGTTTGTCGAGTTCTGCGTCTAAGCGTCTGCGGACGGAACTTTTCTTGACCTCATTATCTGGGAATATGTATTCATCAACTGATACACCGAACATCGTCACAAGCTGAATGAACAACTCCAGACTTGGCTTTTGCCCCTCATTTTCAATCGCTTGAAGATGTCTTGGGTCATAATCCACAATACGAGAAAGCTCATCTCTGGTCATACCTTTTGCTGTCCTTGCTTTTTTGATTGCCTGCCCTATCGGTGTAAAATCGAAGTCAAAATCATTGTTTCTTGCGTCCATAAACTCACCACCTTGTATCAATATAATGCTCCTATTATATTTTACAGAAATGATAGTTCTTATAGAACGGTCTGAAATCCCTTGTATTAGGATATAAAATCTCTACTTGTAAGATATAAAAATTCATATTTGCATAGTTGATATTGTTCGTTCAAACGGATATAATAGATACAGTACGATTTTAGGAGGTCAGAAATGTTTGAATATATGACGGCACAGGAAGCCGCAGAACTTTGGGGGATATCGGTGCGGCGTGTGCAACGGTTATGCAAAGAAAACCGTATTGAGGGTGTCCTAAATATAAATCGGGTGTGGCTTATTCCTAAAAGTTCAAAAAAGCCCGTTGATAAGCGGAGAAAGGTTACAGATTATGGAAAATAGAATTTTATTACTAGAAGATGATGTAAGTTTAATAGACGGACTGCAATATTCGCTAAAGAAAAATGGCTTCGATGTCGATTTTGTCCGTTCTGTGCAGGAAACTCTAACTTATTTATCTGAGATAGAAAAATACGATATGCTCATCCTTGATGTCACATTGCCAGACGGAACAGGTTTTGAGATATGTGAAAAAGTACGAAAAAACGGAAGTCAGATACCGATTATTTTTCTGACAGCTTCTGATGAAGAAGTTAGCATTATTCGTGGTCTGGACTGCGGCGGTGATGACTACATAACAAAACCGTTTAAGTTAGGCGAGTTATGTTCACGCATACGAGCGTTGCTGCGGCGGGCAGGGTTGTCCACTCAAGGAACAGGGGCAGTTATGGAATGTGGCGATATTAAGATAGACCTTTTAGGAAGCCGTGTCTTATTAAAGGGAAAAATATTAGAACTTACCGCCGCAGAATACCGTTTAATATGCCTGTTGGTAAAGAATGCAAACCGTATTATTACAAGAGATATTATTTTAGACGAGTTATGGGACAGCACAGGAGATTATGTAGACAATAATACCCTTTCCGTCTATGTGCGACGACTGCGAGAAAAAATAGAAACAGACCCATCACATCCAGAACATTTACTAACAGTCCGAGGATTTGGTTATCAGTGGAAAGAGGTGGACGAATGAACTTCTTACATGATAAACATAGCCGTTATTATTGCATTTTCATTGTTACTCTTGTTTTGCTGCCTTTTTTTGATGGGAATAGCTGTCATTGACACGCAAACGGCGGCTACCAAAGAAATGTTTTTAACACACAATAATGCGATTGCTACTTCTTTACTGGAAGAAGGAATTTCAAAGGAAGTAATTGCAACAGCCTTAATGAATACGGAAGCAGGCACTACAGGAAATAGTTTTTAGCCGAAATTGGTCTTTCAAACAGCACGGATATAGAAAATTTACCTTATGTATCTGCTGTTAAAAATACAATACTGACATCTCTGTTTGTGATGTTATTTCTATGGACGCTGCTTCTGTTTTTAGGTACAATGCTGTTTTTGTATCGTAGGGAAAGACTATATAGGGAATCAGAAAACATCATTAAGGACTACATAGATGGGAACTATACTGTTCACCTTCCGCAATCTAACGAGGGAACTATTTACCAGCTCTTATCTTCTGTTGACCAATTGGCTACTATGCTTCAAGCAAAAAATGATACAGAACAAAAGACAAAAGAGTTTTCTTAAAAATACAATTTCTGATATATCACATCAATTAAAAACGCCTCTGTCGGCACTTATGATGTATCAGGAAATTATTGAGAATGAGCCAGAAAACTTCGAAACGGTCAAAGAATTTTCCTTAAAGATTGGAACTGCATTAAAGAGAATGGAACAGCTTATTCAATCTATGTTGAAAATCACAAGAATAGATGCAGGGAGCATCTCTTTTGAAAAACTCCAATTACAGTATCCCGAATATTATTAATCACGCAATTAGTGAATTGACAACACGGGCGGACATGAAAAAAATGGAAATTGTGATAGATGGTGATTTGGAACAGATGCTTTACTGTGATATAGAGTGGACGGGCGAAGCCATTGGCAACATTATCAAAAACGCACTTGACCATACAGATACAGGGGGAAAAATCTCTATATCGTGGGAACAAACGCCCGCTATGATTAGAATATTTATTACGGATAACGGACACGGCATTTCCCAAGAGGATATACACCACATATTTAAGAGATTTTATCGAAGCAAAAATACTTCAGAAAGTCAAGGGATTGGACTTGGATTGCCATTAGCAAAGGCGATTGTTGAGGGACAAGGCGGTATTCTTTCTGTTCAGAGCGAGCTATTACAGGGAACAACCTTTACATTGTCTTCCTTACGGAATCGTAAGGTTAAATTCATCTGATTGTAAGCTGTTACTTCTATCCTTGTGAGAAAGGAGGTACTTATAAATGGAAATCTTAAAAGTACAAAATCTGTGTAAAACATACGGAACTGGTGAGGCAAAAGTCGATGCTTTGAAAAATGTATCGTTCTCTCTGGAAAAAGGTGAGTTCGTTGCTGTCGTTGGAGAGTCTGGCTCTGGGAAGAGTACCCTGCTAAATTGTATCGGTGCATTGGATGTTCCTACTTCTGGCACAGTCACGATGGATGGGAATAACTTATTTTCTATGAAAGAAGAAGAACGCACGATTTTCAGAAGGAGGAATATCGGCTTTATTTTTCAGTCTTTTCAGCTTGTATCTGAATTGACGGTGGAACAGAATATAGCATTTCCGCTTCTTTTGGATTATCGCAAACCGAAAGCTTCTGATGTAGAAGAAATATTAGAATTGCTCGGCTTAACAGAACGAAGAAACCATTTGCCAAGCCAGCTTTCTGGCGGTCAGCAGCAGCGTGTCGCTATTGGCAGGGCATTGATTACAAAACCGAAGTTGATTCTTGCGGACGAGCCGACAGGCAATCTGGATAGCAAGAATAGCCAAGATGTTATTGATTTGCTGACAAAAGCATCCAGACATTACCAACAAACAATACTTATGATTACGCACAACAACGGTCTTACTTCTATGGTTGACCGTGTCTTGCGTGTCACAGACGGTGTGCTGACAGACTTGGGAGGTAATGCGAATGAAAAGTTATCTTGACCTTGTTCCTATTTCTGCAAAAGTACATCGAAAGCAAAATCGTATGTCTATTATTTGTATTGTATTGGCTGTCTTTCTGGTAACAGCTATTTTCGGTATGGCTGATATGTTTATCAGAGGGCAGATTTTGCAGGCACAGCAGGAAAACGGAAATTGGCATATTGGCATACAAAACATTAGTGATGAAGATGCAATGCTTATATCTTCCAGACCAGAGGTAGCTACTGTTGCCGATTATGGTACGCTGAATTTTCGAGGAGAACAAGAATATACTTTGCATGGAAAAAATGTGAGTATATGCGGTGGAAATGAAAGCATAGTTACAGAAATTTTTAATGTGTTGGATGAAGGGACGTTTCCTAAAACTGAGAATGAAGCAATGATATCAATCAATGCGAAGGATACGCTAAAGTTAAAAATTGGTGAGCAAATTGTAATTACAACGCCAAATGGAACGGAATTCTCATATATTATTTCTGGCTTTATGAAAAATTCCGCAAACCTTATGCGTGAAGATGTTTATGGTGTGTTTTTGACAACAGATGGCTTTCGAACAATTTACTCCAATGAAACAGATGTTAACCCATCTGCGTATACAATGTTTTTCGTGCTATTTGATAATAAAGGAAACATTCCAAAAGAGATAGCTGAGATTAAAGAACAGTACGGATTGTCCGATAAACAAGTAACCGAAAATATAACATTGCTTGGTTTGATGGGGCAGAGTGATGATTCATTCATGGCACAGGTGTATACTGTTGCAATAATTCTATTTTTCCTCGTTTTGATGGCTGGCGTTTTAATGATTGCAAGTAGTATGAACACTAATGTGGCACAGCGAACAGAGTTTTTTGGAATGGTTCGTTGCATAGGGGCAACACCTAAACAGGTTATGCAGTTAGTACGTAAAGAGGTTATGAATTGGTGTCGCTTTGCAATTCCACTTGGTGTTATCGGCGGTATGGTATTGGTTTGGGTATTGTGTTTTATTTTGCGGCAGCTTAGTCCACAATATTTTGGTGGAATGCCTGCTTTTAGTATAAGCTATCCAAGTATTATAGCGGGTATTGTTGTTGGTTTGTTGACAGTTCTCCTTGCTGCCCGTTCTCCTGCTAAGAAAGCATCCAAAGTTTCTCCTTTGGCAGCGGTATCTGGAAATGCAAATGATTTACAACCTGTAAAAAAAGCGGCGAATACCAAGTTTTTCAAGATAGACACTTCTCTTGGTATTCATCATGCTAAAGCAAGCAAAAAGAATTTTATTTTAATGATTAGCTCATTTTCAATCAGTATTATTCTTTTTCTTGCATTTTCAGTAACTATTGATTTTATGAATCACACATTGACGCCTTTACAGCCGTGGACTGCCGATATATCTGTTATCAGTCCAGAAGATACCTGCTCGGTAAAGGCTGAATTTATTGAGGAATTACAGCAAAATCTCGCCGTAAAAAATGTTTATGGGCGAATGTTTGCTTACAATGTTCCCGTAATCGTAAATGGCGAGGAAAAAGTTGTTGACCTTATTTCATATGAAGACATGCAGTTTGACTGGGCAAAGGACTATGTTTTGTCCGGCAGCTTGGAAAAAGCACAAAGTGAAAGTAATACAGGACTTATCGTTTTTGAGCCACAAAACGACATTGAGGTAGGCAATGTCATTACCTTAAATTTGAATGGCAGCCAAGCTGATATGGAGATTGTCGGTATGTTATCTGACTGCCCATTTAATAATCGTCAAGATGTTGGCAAGCTCATTTGTTCTGAGGATACCTTTAGAAAACTGACGGGCGAAACGGATTATAGTATTATTGATATACAGTTATCTCAAAATGCCACAGAGAATGATGTAAATGAAATACACCGCTTGGTAGGCTCACAATATACATTTTCTGATGAGCGAATGGGTAATAGTAACACCCGTGGGGCTTACTATTGTTTTGGGCTTTTCATTTATGGCTTTTTGGTATTGATTGCATTGATTACACTATTCAATATCATAAATAGCATAGCTATGAGTGTGGTGGCAAAAATGAAACAATACGGAGTTTTTCGAGCGATTGGATTAAGTAACAGGCAACTGGCTAAAATGATTATTGCCGAAGCATCTACCTATGCAATCACAGGTACTATTTGCGGTAGCGTTTTAGGAATAGTCTGTAACAAGATTTTATTTAGCAAACTTATAACCTATAAATGGGGCGATGCATGGAGTGTTCCTCTGGTTCAGCTTGGTATCATTATTGTTGTTGTTGCCATTGCAGTAATTTTGGCAGTAAGAAACCCCATTAAAAAATTGGAGAAAACATCTATCGTAGATATAATTAGTGTGCAATAGTTCTCAATATTATTGCATTCATAGAGGGGCAGGCAGGTAATTCTTGAACGGAATTGTCTGCCTCTTTTAGCTTACTATTTTGTAAGTCAAAATTCATCTAATTGTAAGGTTGGCTCTATATCATAATATAGGAAAGATGGAGAACACCATGAAAAAACGATTATCTAAAAAAACTTTGATTTCTGTATGCACGTTGATTGCTGCTTTGATTATTTGGACTATGTGGAGCAATACAGCTTTGATGTTGAGTACGGTGACTGTTTTAAGCAATCGTATCCCTGCCGCATTTAATGGTTTTCGGATAGCTCAAATATCCGACCTGCACAATGCAGTGTTCGGAGAAGACAATGCAGAACTGTTACAAATACTGTCAGAATGTGAGCCAAACATAATAGTAATAACGGGTGATTTAGTTGATGCTGAACATACGGACATTGATGTTGCCCTTGATTTTGCAAAAGAAGCTGTTCAAATTGCAGATACATATTATGTAACAGGCAATCACGAAGCCAGTTTGTCACAGTATGATGAGCTTAAAGCAGAACTTGAAAATACTGGTGTAGTTGTCCTTGAAGATAAAGCAATGCAGTTAGAATATAATGGAGATGACATTACGCTTATCGGACTTTCCGACCCAAGCTTTACGCTTAAAGGGGATATGTTTGGAGAAGTTCCTGCTATGGTTGATACGAAATTACGGGGACTAATCGGAGATAAAGACAATTACACTATTTTGCTTTCACATCGCCCAGAATTGTTTGAAGCCTATGTAAATTGTGGTGTCGATTTAGTTTTAAGCGGTCACGCACATGGTGGTCAGTTTCGTTTACCGTTTATTGGCGGTTTGGTTGCTCCAAATCAAGGCTTGTTTCCAAAATATGATGCAGGCTTATATACGAAAGGTGACACAAATATGATTGTTTGCAGAGGACTTGGCAATAGTATAATCCCTATTCGATTTAATAACCGTCCAGAAATCGTGTTATTGGAGCTTATCGCAGAATGATAGTAAGTAAATGTATTTAATTTTGAAAGGTAGGTTGTAACTTGAAGCAGACAGAATGGCTATTATGTCCTCTTTGCGGAAACAAAACCCGAAACAAAATCAGAGAGGACACAGTTTTGAAAAACTATCCTCTTTACTGCCCAAAATGTAAACAGGAAACATTGATTGATGTAAAGGATTTACAAATAACCGTCATCAAAGAGCCAGACGCATAAGATGCAGAGCCGATGAACAAGTGAGTAATCGCAGTTTGTCGGCTCTGTTTTTATATAACCATAGGTAGGACAAGCCCGCCGAATAAAAAAAACGGTGCTTTGGTGGGCGGCTTTGTCACGCCCAGACTAAATTTTACTGCCCTCTAAACCCGTTTTCGAGTTTGGAGGGATTTTTATGTGTTGGTCAAGCACGACCATCACGTTGCTTATCAGAAGCAGCAGTTATTTACATAGTGTCACGTAGAAGTGAGGATAACTTATTAAAAAAAGCCTTGCTTGCTCGTGGCACTTTTCTACTTTTCGAGTAGAAGTCACATATCTATATCATAGAGATAATTATGCGTGTTGCCGTAGAGGTCTTAGTACCTTTGCGGCTTTTTGTTTGTCGTTTTTTGTCGCAACACAGGATAAACCTGCTTCTGGCATTGGGTGCCGTAGCCCACCTCAATCTGAATTTCTCAAAAAATTCAGATTGGAGGTACACATTATGGCTTACAACAAAGCCAGAGAAGAAAAGAAATGGCGGCTCTGGAAAGAAGCCGAGGAAAAACAGTTACGGAGCTTGGGGGTTAATGAGGACGATATAGAAAAGCTCCGTGTTCACGATTGGGCGATTTTTAATTCAGACAGACGGTATTATCAGCGAGTGCAGGAAACAGGTACATATCTTGACGAGCTTGCTGAAGATACTACACAGCCCGAAGTCAAAACGGTTGAAGATTTTCTGGACAGTATCGAAAATCAGCACCTCTATCAAGTTTTGATTAAGGTGGACAGGCTTACATTGCAGATTGCTTTGATGAAGATACAAGGATATTCAACCCGTGAAATTGCGGTGTATCTGGATATTACTGAAAAAGCTGTTTACAGAAGAATGGATAGGCTCAAAGAAAAAATTAAAAAAGTTTTTTGAGTAGAGGGGAAAATTGAATATTCCCACGGGCTACAGGGTGAGAGGACAAAAACCTCTTACCCTGTTTTCCTTTGTGTGGCGAAAACGGGATAGCTCCTTGACAACCGAATACCCATTCGCCAAATACTTTCTCTTTGTGATTGTGATGAGCATAAGCGTGTGCAGCGGTACGCCACGACCTGCCAAGCGGCAGTGAGCGATTGAAAGGTGGTGAGCCTATCTTTACCGACTCAAAATATCGGGCAGTTCCCGATTTCGCCATAACCCACAAAGAGGATAATGATACTCCCGTCCAGTCACAGTCCGAGCGTGAAAAAACCGTCGCAGGCAATGAGGGCGGCTCTGTCAGACCGACAGTTGGGGTGGAACTCCCGTGGCGTCAGTTCGCTGCTGACCGTTTGGCGACTTCCCATAGCATTTCGGGGTGTCGAGGACAAGTTGAAATGCTTCTATCATATCAGCCAAACGAAAGGCGGTCATAAGAATAGAGTTATTGTTAAGATACTTCCGACCTTAAATACTTCCTTGCGTTTGGCTGCCTACATAGGCAGGAAGCACCTGTCTAAATCATATTGGGAGGTCAAACACAATGGAAAGAATTATTAAGCGTGGCGACATTTACTATGCGGAGCTTAATCCCGTTATCGGCTCAGAACAAGGCGGCACAAGACCTGTACTTATCATTTCCAATGATATAGGAAACAAGCACAGCCCGACGGTAATCATTGCAGCAATTACGAGCCGAGTACACACAAAAGCAAAGTTGCCCACACATACCGCAGTAAGTAATTATGAAGGGTTTGACAAGGATTCTGTTATTCTGCTTGAGCAGATACGGACGATTGATAAGCAGAGGTTAAAACAGTATATGGGAATGATGCCCGATAACATAATGGCAAGAGTTAACAAGGCTCTTGCCATTAGTGTTGCACTTAAAAAAATATGAAAAAATGTGTAAAGCAGGTATGCGGGATAGATTTGTACATTGGTAAAATGGCGGCTGTATTTCTATAATTTAGAGGTACAGCCGTTTTAGCTTTAGCGGAGGTATTCGTTTATGGGAAATGAAAATTTAATTCAAAATACAGAACTGCAAAACGAACAGTTGAAAGATGAAATCGAAACATTCAATTCTTTTATCAATGTTATGGTGCAGATAGTTGAAAAATACGGAAAGACTGTTTTGCAGGAATTGGATTTTGCTGCGTAGGTTACGCAGCCTTACATATCACATTTCCCTATAAATTTATGGAGGTGGTACGATGAACAGAGAAGGAAAGAAATGTGTCCTATATCCGAGAGTAAGTACTGAAATGCAGGTGGACGGATATAGCCTTGAAGGGCAGAAGAATAGCCTGAAACGATTTGCTGACAGAGAAGAAATGGAGATTGTTGGTATATATGAAGATGCAGGTAAATCGGGAAAATCTATTGAGGGGAGACCTGCTTTTAAGAAGATGCTTTCTGATATAAAGAACGGATTGGAGATAGATTATATTCTGGTTTATAAACTTTCACGATTTGGAAGAAATGCGGCAGATATTCTAAATTCATTGGAGTTTGTGCAGTCGTATGGAATAAATCTCATTTGTATTGAGGAAGGTATTGACTCATCACAGACAAGCGGAAAGCTTTTAATTTCTGTATTATCTGCGGTTGCAGAAATTGAAAGAGAAAATATCATTGAACAGACAATGAACGGACGCAGAGAAAAAGCAAGACAGGGAGGTTGGAATGGCGGTTTTGCTCCGTATGGATATTATCTGAAAGACAATCAGCTCTTAATAGAAGAAACCGAAGCTGAAGCAATCCGAATTATATTTGATAAGTTTGCCAATTCAGACATAGGGCTTGGCGGAGTCGCAAAATATCTTAATTTGCAAGGAATAAAAAAGATACCCCGTCAGAATGGAACATTAGAAACTTGGAGCAGCCATTTCATACGGTTGATATTAGATAATCCTGTCTATTGTGGCAAGATTGCTTATGGCAGGAGAACACGAGAAAAAGTAAAAGGCACAAAAAATGAATATAAGCAGATTCATACAGATGATTATATTCTGGAAGATGGACAGCACGAAGGAATAGTCAGCGAAGAATTATGGCAAAAAGTTCACGCAAAACGTATGGCAACAGGAATTAAGCAGCCGTCCAAAATTGGTAGGGACAGGGCGCATCTTTTAACGGGAATATTAAAGTGTCCTCTTTGTGGAAGCTCAATGTATACGAATAAACATGCTTGGACGAATAAAGATGGCACATACAAAGAAGTTTACTATTATATCTGCGGAAGGAACAAGCAGGAGCGAGGGCATCATTGTGATTACAAGGCATCGCTTAGAAAAACAGACATTGAACCACTTGTAATTGAAGCTGTTAAAGAATTGGTAAGTGATAAATATTTTGCAAAAGAGATAGAAAAGCGTATTGGCGTACAGACCGATACCACTGCTATTGATAAGGAACTTGCCAATTATGAGAGCAAGCTGAAAGAAGTAGATTTGAATAAAGCCCGTCTGGAACGAGAGATTGATAATCTGCCTATTGATGCTCGTTTCAGAGAAAGAAAAATCCACGACATGACTTTAAGACTTGATGCCTTGTATGATACGATTGTAGAGTTGGAAGAACGGATTGAAGATGCAAAGCTGAGAAAAAGTTCTATCGAAATGGAAACAATCACTCTGGACAATATTTACAAGCTTATGCTGAATTTCGGAAAGCTCTATGATATAATAAGTGACGAGGAAAAGAAAAGCCTTATTACTTATCTCATAAAAGAAATTCAGATATATCCAAATGGGGAGTCAGAGCAGCCTTTGAAGTCGATAGAGTTTAATTTCCCAATATATCGGGATGGTCAAGAGGTAAGGCGGCTCTTGTGGGAAAAAGGTAATACCGTTGAAAGTATTTGCCTACTCGAGCGGGTGAGCAACTGAACCGGTTTAAAAGAAATAGCCCAATTTCGTTTTTAGGAAATAACACAACATGACATAATCGGATTGACTGAAGAGAAAAAACACCTGTCAAAGAATCTTTGCGTAACTATATATGCAATGTAATGTGTAGAAAAAGCAGATTGTGAACACATGCGTTCACAATCTGCTTATTTAATAAGTGCATACACAATTTATTTATCCGAATAAATCACATTTCCACCGCATACGGTGTACTTAACCTTACCGGTCAGTTCCATGCCGGTGAAAGGTGTGTTTGATGATTTTGATGCATATTCGCATGGTACCCATTTTTCGTCAGGATCAAAGATGACAAAATCTGCAGCAGCACCCTCTGAGATAGTACCGTAAGGCATGTGGTACAACCTGGCAGGATTGATAGTCATCTTTTCCAAAAGCCCAAGCATGCTCAGATGGCCCGGTTTGACAAGGCTTGTGATACCAAGAGCAAGAGATGTCTCAAGACCGATGATACCGCTTGGAGCTTCGGTTACAGGCTTTGATTTTTCCTCGGTGCTGTGAGGCGCATGATCTGTTGCGATAAGGTCTATTGTGCCATCGATAAGTCCCTCTATAATCTTTTGACGGTCTGCTTCAGTGCGAAGAGGCGGATTCATCTTGGCAAGGGTGCCGTGCTCTAAGACAGCATCCTCAGTCAGCGTGAAGTGATGTGGAGTGGCTTCGGCATGGAGCCTTGCACCAAGCTTTTTTGTAGGTGCGGACTATATCAACAGATACACCGGAGCTGATGTGCTGTATTACAACATCAGCACCACTGCGCAGCGCAAGCAGACAGTCTCTTGCGACAAGAGTCTCCTCAGCGATGGATGGTGAGCCGTAGATACCGAGAACGTCAGATACTTTTCCGTGGTTGATGCCGTTGTTTTTGATAAATGCAGGGTCCTCCTCATGGAGACTTATCGGCATATCCAGCTTTGCAGCATTTTGCATGGCTCTGTAGCAGAAAGCAGCATTTGTAAGCGGGATGCCGTCATCGGTAAAGCCACATGCTCCGGCTTCCTTTAAAGCTGCCATGTCAACCTCATCCTGTCCTTTGAGGGAGTGTGATATTGCAGCGGCCTGATACATGCGGATTTTTTCCTGCTTTCCACGTGTGAGGTTGTCCTTTAGAGTATCCACATTGTCCACTGTAGGCTTTGTGTTTGCCATGCATACAACAGTTGTGAAGCCACCCTTCGCGGCAGCCAGGGAACCGGTGTGGATATCCTCCTTGTATGTGAAGCCCGGATCACGGAAATGCACATGTGTGTCGATAAGTCCCGGTCCGACAATCATTCCGGATGCATCTATTATTTCTTCTTTTTCAGTTGCAGTAGCGTCTGACGCACATGAGATGTCAGGTGCTATTTTTACTATTATCCCATCTTTTACAAGTATATTCATCTGTTCGTAGAGACCTGAAGCAGGGTCTGCTACAATACCGTTTTTTATTATCATGATAATCCTCCTGTAGATTGTACTTATTTTCTGATATATCCTAGTATAACAGTTTTAAACGAACTACACCATATCACTTGCATATTTTACCGGTAGTACAAGAAAATAATAATTAATGTTCACACCTAACAGTGTGACCAGCAACGATTACATCCCATTTAAGTAAATGGTATAGTTATTTAGAAAACGTTATCATAGTATAATGGAGAAGCACGAATTTGCAAATAAATTTCGTAACTGTTCAGTGCCTTCAACAAATTTTCGTAATTGTTTAGTGCCTTCATAGCTGCGAGCCGCAAGCACATTAGAATCAGCAGTGCAGAATAGTTACCCAATTTCAAACAAAAGTGAAAATTGAAAATGGGTCGCAATCATAATCGTCTGTATATATGGACAATAGAAAATTTAATAGATATAATATGATTTAAGGGATCCTGAATTGGATACCTTTTGACCCTCACATCATTTTACTAAGTAGGACTAAATTGGCATAATGTACAATAGCCATAGGTTGATAGCATAGTAGGCAGACCTTGGGGAGCTGTAATCCATAAAACTTTTAAAACAGCACCCAAAATTCAGCCCAAAAGCCGGAAAAATTGTGGGAAAAGTAGATGAAACTGCAGAAATCTCCAAAACAGCTCCTAAAATTCAGCCCAAAAGCCGGAAAAGTTGTGGGAAAAAGTAGCTGAAACCGCAGAAATCTCCAAAACAGCTCCTAAAATTCAGCCCAAAAGCCGGAAAAATTGCGGGGAAAAAGTAGCTGAAATCACTATAAATCACAAAACAGCACAAAAAATTAAAGGGAGAAAAACAATGAGCTTAATAAAAGGTATACATCACGTATCTATGAAGTGCAGCAGCACAGAGGAATATGAAAAGACAATAGATTTCTACAAAAACATTCTGGGAATCCCGGTCACAAGGGAATGGCAGGCAGGAATCATGCTTGATACCGGAAACGGAATTGTTGAGATTTTTAACGATGGAGATGATGCACCGGGCAAAGGTGTGATTCGTCATTTCGCATTCGCAACAGATGATGTGGATGCGTGTGTAGAGGCTGTAAAAGCAGCAGGATACGAGGTATTTATTGAGCCGAAGGATATAGAAATCGCATCAACACCGGTATTTCCAGCGCGCATAGCATTCTGCAAGGGACCACTTGGCGAGGAAATTGAGCTGTTTCAGGAAAAGTGATAGGACGTATTAATGGTTTTACAGGGGTATTATGCTATGGGAAAACTCCAATTAAGCACACGCTTGCAGGCTATATTATAAAAAAAACAGATACCGAAGGATACCGGTCAGGAAAACTAACCGGAGAAAACATTTGAACAAAATAACAGAAATGATGGAATTTGTTGGCGGACGCCGGAAACTAATCGATCAGGCAAGGTTCATAGAGAATAATACACAAGCAGGCCGCGATGGGAAGATAAGAATTAATTGGATTCAGGTCAACAGCGATATTAAAAAAATTGATTGTGATGTCAGCAGCATACCGGAGATGTGTCGGCTTGAGGGTGTTGAGGATTCAAGAGCAAAACAGCTAAGATTGATAGAGTCTGTAAAGCAGTGGAAATCAGAGGTTGGTGACTGCGATTGGATATGCAGATATTATGATGATATTTTGGGGCGTCTGGAAGCCGGAAAGAGTGTCACAGAGGCTGATGAGGATATGCGTTTTAAGTGTATCAATTCTATAACAAGAATAAAGGAGCCTGTGTGGGAGCGTGTTTTTAGTGCAAAGGTTTTTAATGATTCAAAGAAATTTGAAAAATGCTATCGACAAAAGATGGTATCAATTCTGACTAAATATTCTCCATATTATGAGAAGGATATGGAGGATTATGATACAGAGGGAGAGGAAGATGATGCCAAAGAGGATAATAAGAAGTCGGGGCTTGAAATTTTGAAGATGCATGGTATTATGTCATATGCACAGACAATGGAATGGAAGGGACCATTGTCATATAGAATTGATGATACATGTGTTATTGATACGTCAAAGCAGATTTATGGAACCATTATTAATACGCAGA
>ENA-OQDL01001002-OQDL01001002.1-human-gut-metagenome-genome-assembly--contig:-NODE-1002-length-15468-cov-4.998175_pt1 | contig 15468 bp, 27 predicted proteins | sample MGYA00242782_ERZ504609 | MGnify/ENA primary metagenome ERZ504609 (study PRJEB26092, sample SAMD00036320) | human gut metagenome | host: Homo sapiens | study: EMG produced TPA metagenomics assembly of... | reverse complement strand
TGATCACAGTGGCTCCGGAAGAAGATCGGGATCTGGCATTTATCCGACAGGCCAGCAGACTTTGTACGGTTTCCCTGGGGCACTCTGTGGCAGACTATGAGATGGCACAGGCGGCTTTTGAGGCAGGTGCTACCCATGTTACACATATGTTTAACGGCATGAATGGAATTCATCACCGGAAGCCGGGAATCATTGGTGCTGCATTTGATGCAGGTGCTACCGTCGAACTGATCTGTGATGGTTTTCATATCCATCCGTCAGTTGTGCGGATGACAGCTGCCCTGTTTGGATCCAGTTTGAATTTAATTTCGGATTCTATGCGCTGTGCGGGAATGCCGGAAGGAGAATATGAACTTGGCGGTCAGCCGGTATGGATGAAAGAAGGCAAAGCAACACTGGCAGACGGAACACTGGCAGGTTCTTCCATTCATCTGATGGATGGTCTTCGGAATGCGGTATCTTTTGGGGTGCCATTGGAACAGGCTGTAATGGCAGCTACCTCTACTCCGGCAAAGGCCATTGGAATGGAGCGGGAGATTGGTTGTATCCGGACAGGTGCACGGGCAGATCTTCTGATTCTGGATGAACATCTGGAACTGGAAAAAGTTATTATCGGTGGACAGATCTGGCAGTAGCATAAAGAAATGGATTTTCTATGAATAATGCATAAATGAGGAGGTTTTTAGAATGAAAATTATTAAAGCAAAAGATTATGATCAGATGAGCAGAAAAGCGGCAAATATTATTTCCGCGCAGGTAATCATGAAACCGGACTGTGTACTTGGTCTGGCAATCCGGAAGCAGCATCGATTGGCACTTACCGTCAGCTGATTGACTGGTATAACAAAAGGGGGATGTTGATTTCTCAGAATGCTATTCCGTGAACCTGGATGAGTATGTAGGACTGGATATTACAAGTGATCAGAGTTATGTATATTTCATGCGTCATAACTTTTTTGATGCAATCAATATCCGTGAGGATCATACGTTTATCCCGAATGGAAAAAATACAGATGTGGCTGCTGAGTGTGAGCGTTATGATAACCAGATTGCATCTCTGGGCGGCATTGATCTGCAGCTTCTCGGACTCGGCCGTAATGGACATATTGGTTTCAATGAACCGGATCAGGTGTTTACAAAGGGCACACATTGCGTAGATCTGGCAGAATCTACTATTGAAGCAAACAAACGGTTCTTTGCCAGTGCAGATGATGTACCGCGTCAGGCATTTACGATGGGAATCTGTGATATCATTCAGGCAAAGAAAGTGGTGATGGTTGTGTCCGGTGAAGATAAAGCCGATGCGGTACAGAAAGCATTTTTCGGTCCTGTGACACCGGAAGTACCGGCATCCATTCTTCAGTTGCATCCGGATTTTACGCTGGTTGCAGATGAAGCCGCACTGAAAAAATGTGCTTGCATGAAAATCAAGAACGTGATATAGTAAATGACGGAATGAGCGCAGAAATGTCTCATTTCGTTAAATGGGTGGATTCCCGAGTGGCCAAAGGGGACAGACTGTAAATCTGCTGGCGATGCCTTCGAAGGTTCGAATCCTTCTCCGCCCATTATTAAAAAGGACTTCTTCGGAAGTCCTTTTTCGCTTTATAGGAAAGTTCTCCTTTGGAGAACTCTTGATATAAAAATAGCCCGCACAGAGGCGGGCATAGCAAATAAACGATAAGTTTTTAGAAGATATAAAAACCTTCAGCACCGGGAAAATCTTCATCAAACACATCGTCTTCGTTTAAAAAGTAATCCATATCAAGCAAATCATCCTCACTCATGTGACGGATGTCATCAGCGGTCATGCCTTCTGGTGGATTTTTTATATATTTATTTCTGATTTCATCTGAATGTTTTGACATAGTTTTGTACCTCCGATCTTTAAATTATTTTTATCACAGACGGAGAAACATGAACAGTGGTCAGGCAGATGAGTGTGCATGAAATCTGTGCATTGTCCTTCGTACATTTCATTCAGAGAAATATGCTGATGATTATAATAAAGGTCAAGAAAAGTCATGGTCTCACCGCAGCATGGACATTTAAGAGGATCATATCCGAAGGAATGTAAAATACAGTCGCGCCAGCGGTTGAAGGAAAGAAATATCTTTCGTTTTTCTTTTGCAATGGCAAGATTTAGTTTGGAATCATTTTTATGATTTCCAGCATATAGACCATAGTATCGGATCTGCTTGAAATGTTTTTCAGGGATGTGTTGGATCAACCGCTGAATGAATTGCATAACAGGAACGGATTCGGTAATAAGCCGGTTGTCTTCGTGCCGGTTATAGTGAAAGGTGACAGTTTCACCATCGTAATGATCTATACGTGAGGTTGCGATGACTGGACGACCCAGATAACGACCAATGTATTTGGTGACGATTTTAGGGTTGCATTTGTTGGGTTTGGCATAGACATAGAAGCCATGTTTGTGTTCCTGGTAACAACGCGCTTTCACTTTCTTGAAGGAAACACCAAGTTCCTTTTCCATAAGATCAAGAAGTGCGGTACGAAATGCATTACGAAGAAAGGTATAGTTGAAATGCTTTTTGGAGCGCCAGAGACCGGAGTTGCCAATACCACCTTCAGAGACAAGACAATGGATGTGAGGATTCCATTTTAAGTCACGACCAAAAGTGTGGAGAACAAGAATAAATCCGGGAGTAAAACATTCAGACTTATTATCTTTATAGAAAGCCCGGAAAATAACACTTTGAACAGCATCAAAAAGAAGACCGAGGAGTTTTCGGTTTTCTAAAAAGAAATGTCTGAGTTCAGAATCAATGGTGAAAACACAGTGCCGGTGTTGTGCATTGATTATCTTAAAAGACATAGAGGTAGTGCGGTCAATGGAGTACTTGGTTCCACAGATAGGACAGAAACGACTATGACATCGGAAAGGAACGAATTTGAAAGTACCACATTTAGAACAACCATACATTGCACCACCAAAAGAAGGATCACCGCAATTAATCATGCGGTCAACATTTTCGATGACGGATTTGCGTGGATGTAAAATATAAAGCATTTCTTCATAATGGTCTTTGAAAATATCCTGTAATACATTACTCATGAGACTATTATGAATGATTATTAATAAAAAAGAAACCCCTTACCCCTCATGAGTGAGGGGCAGGGGAGTTGAAGTGTCGAAGACACTTTTTTATTTACGGCGAGAAAAAATGAAAGCGTGCAAGAGTGAAAAACAAGCTCTTGCACGCTTATTTTATTTTCGGAAAGGATGTGAACATAGTGGCAAGAAAAAAAAACAAAGAGACTCCGGTATGAGGACAGAGTAATTATTGAGAGAATGAGCAAGGCTGGAAAAAAAAGTGGCTGATATAGCCAATGAGATCGGCGTTCATAGAGATACGATCTATAAAGAATTTACACGATGCGGAGCCACTAAAGAAACGTATAGTGCAGAAAAAGCACAGAGAGAAATCTAATTGCGCGGGCGCAAAAAGGAGAAAAGATGAACAGAAAACAGAGACGAAAGATGCGGAGAATCGCGGGAAAAATCAGAGGATGGATTTTGACGGCCATGGCAATCATGGCGGCATACTTGGTATTGTGCGGAGTCGGGATCACAGAGATGCCAGAATGGGGACCGGACTGGTATCCGGTGCAGATCTGCATGGTTGTGATCGGCGGGGGGTGGCTGATAATGTTCATGGCCGCAAACGGAGCTTTCGATGAGATGGATTTATATGATGACGAAGATGAGGAGGATGAGCCATGGGAGGAGTAGGGATTTTCCTGAGTGGAATGGCAGCAGGAGCTTTTCTGGGTGCACTAACAGTGGTAGTGATCGCACTGGTAATGGCAAAACGGAAATAATGAGGAAAAGAAAGAGCGCTCTCTGCATGGGCAGTCCATAGGCCGGTCCGATTCCGGCAGAGCGCAATCCGCGGAAAGGCATCCGCGAATATGCACAGCAAGCCAACAGCTGGCGCATAGGTACCGTGAAAAAATGGCGGTGGTCACTCCAAACCAGAGAGAGTGTGGATGTTCAACAGGTTTTCGTCCTTTTTAATGTGAAAAGGCAAACACGGTATACAAGAGCCGAACAAAGGAGAGCGGTCAACATGATAAGAGCGCCGCCGAAAGGATAAATCAATGAGTAGACACGTAATGGGAGAAAATCCTGTGAAGATTATCAGATGGAGCGGACCTGTGACATTTCCATCCGGAGAGGTTGGATATATGATCTGCAGATCCGGAAGTCTGGAAGAATGCCGGGAATATGCCGAACAGGTAGCGAAAGAGTTCGGAGTAACCGTGGAGGCAGTAATTTGAACAATAAAAAAGCTGACGTTTCGGAGACGCCAGCCGGTTCACAATAAACGTGAATAACCTAGAATCATAGTACCATTGTGGGCCGAAAAAGTCAAGAAAAACGGGGCATGAGCTGACCCCGTTCGGACTTGATAAAGATATTAAAGATAGGACACAGAGACTATGGTTAAGAGAAAGAGATACAGGTTCAGACAGGGAGATGTCATTGATGTAGAGGAGTTCCATGATGGCAGGTATGGAGGTCCTGGAACAGGGAGGGCAAAGAGAGCCAAACCGACAGAGGAACAGATGAGGACGGTCAATGCTCAGAACAAAGCCAAGAGGTGCAGACAGAGAATGCTGGAGTATTTCCATGAGGGAGACATCTTTGCGACATGGACCTATGAAGTGAGAAACAGGCCACCAGATATGCAGGCGGCATTGAAAGATTTTCAGAAAGCCATGAGATACGTGAGACGTGAGTTCAAAAAGCGAGGATATGAGGTTTTCTGGATAAGAAACATAGAGAGAGGCACAAAGGGTGCCTGGCATATTCATCTGGTCATCAATGAGATTGGAGACACAGCCAGTATCATCACAAAGGCATGGACAAAGGGAGGAACCTGGTCCATTGAAATCAAGAATAGCAAATACTATGACGAGGATTTCACAAAGCTAGCCAACTACATGACCAAGGATGAGCATACCACTGAGGAGAAGAAAGACGGGAAACCGGGAAAACCGAGACTCAGCGAGGCAAGTTATAACACGAGCCGCAATATGCCATTGCCGGAGCCAAAGGTTGACAAGCTCCGAAGATGGAAAGAAGAACCAAAACCCCAAAAAGGATATTACATTGCCAAGATCCACGAGGGTATCAATCCGGTAACAGGATACAAGTACCGGAGATATACCATGATCCGGTTGAAAAGGAGGCGGGAATAAAATGCAGCAGGTAAAAATCTACATAGAGACAGACAGCTCCTCTCCGAAAGCAACAGAGAAACACTATGGATATGTGCTGGAGGTAATGGTCTCCGGCCAGGCAGTAACCCGTGAGGGTTTTGGGAAGATAACAGGGACATATCATCAGACCGTACTGACAGCACTGGCAAAAGCCCTGGACAGGTTCAATCAGTCCTGTGAGGTCTGCATCTGCACAGAGGATGATTTCGTTCTCAATATGCTGGAGCGTAACCTGGCCGTATGGGCCGGGAATGAGTTTTTGACCAGTAAGCGGAAACCAGTGGCCAATCAGCAGGAGTGGATGGAGATATGGAGACTGTCAAACAGGCATCTCATACTGACAGAGCCGGGAAAGCATGAATACACCGGCTGGCTGCAGGGAGAAATAGAAAAGCGAAAGAGGGACAATGATGGAACACAAGATCACAATCATGAAATATCAGATGATGTTTCCAAGAATGACTAAAAAGCTGTTCGATGAGAAAGAGAGAATCTATCAGATTGCAGTCATCAGCATCAGACTGGATGAACTCCAGACAAAAGGTGCGGTACTGCAGAAAATGGGAAAACCGACAAAGAACGGTACCAAAATGACGTTTGCACCAGTGCAGAGCGTTGGAGAGTATGAGGCAGAGCTGCAGAGAATCCTGGAAGATGGAAAAAAGCTGGGCATGAAAATTTGAAGATAAAGAGGAGGAATAGCAATGTTTGAGAAGTTTGGAGAACTCAATTCTTTTGGAGAAATCAATGAGCTTGCAGAGAATCTGTTCAATGAGGGAGATACAGAGTCACTGAGAGCCATGGCAAAGGAGAACGGAATCCAGAGTGATTTCGTGGATATGTATCTGCAGGGAGAAATCCCGGTACTGTGCGATCAGCTGACAGCGGCACTGGGAAAGATTGACGTTGAGGTGGCGGAGCTGAAACCGAAAGAAATCATGGAGGACTGGGTGGAGTACCTGAGAGGCCAGTGCATGGAAAATGAGTTGCTGGCATTCAATGTCCGGAAGAAAGGAAAGTCACTGAAAGGCTGCATAGCAGCGCTCCTGATGTGGTCATTCAAGAATCAGCAGACCGTGGACAAGGATATCATCAAGGCAGCAGGCGTATCTGCAGGAAAGGTCACACTGGGGATTCCGGGAATGGCCAGAGCAAAGCAGATCATCACGGACTACTACATGGGAAAGTAGGTGGGACGGATGAAAAAGAAAGCGATAGAAAAAATCCCATATTTTGGATTAAAGGAAACTAGCAGAAAGAAAGCTGTGAAATACATCGGTGTCACAGGGGTCAAGATAGTAGGACATGAAAGGCACTTATTTCTGGAGATATACAGGAACAAAAAGAAATTGAAAGACACTCCAGTAGTGCGGATCGTGACCACAAAGAAAGATTTCGGAACATATTATCCGGAAAAAGACACATGGACCAGAGAAAAGATAGAAGCAGAGAGAGGATGGGGCAGACTCATCTGGCAGCAGAATGGAGATGCATCCGGATGGCAGCAGATAGAAAAAGAGAGCATTCTGCAGAGCGCGGATGATCTGGAAAGGTTAAAAAAAAATTCTGTAAGGGAAATGTATGGAATGAAAACAGATGGTGGGAATACATATACGACCTGCAGGATGACATTGTAACAACAGCAAGAAGAAAAATAGAACGAAGAAAGCATGAACGCAGGCAGCAGGCTCTGGCAGATAGAATGGCGCACACCAAAGAACTGCCGGAGAAAGAGATTCTGGACAGAGCTGACAGATTGTATTTTCACAATCAGCATTATCTGTATTACAAAAAGCATGGCTGCTGGGCACATATAGCCTGCAGCAAGTGCGGAGGAGTTACAGATGCGAGATGGAAAAGCGGAATTTCCTACGAAAGCCAGTTCCAGAGATGGACGGAAGAACCGAGAGAGGGGCGCTATGGCACCTGTCCAATGTGCGGAGCACGTGGAGAGTACAAGTGTCAGGGAAAAGTGAAAGGTACTCATGACAAATATATCCATCTATTCCTGGGACAGAAGTACAAAGAAAACGGAATGGTCATACGTTATGTGGAAGTTGGGAAAAAATGGACACTAGGATTCATTTGTGGGGATAAAGGTACGGAGATGTACAACGCAAGTGAAGAACTCTCCGGAGTGGAGATTGCGAGAGCATATTTTGAGCCAGGGAAAAAAGTCCAGATAGACTATCACAAACATGATCCGTACATGGGGAAAGATTTCTGGGATGATTGCAATTTGTATGGAATGGCAAATATCCCCATCGGCGCCGGTCTGATCATGTCAGAGACATACGAAGAAATGAAAGGGACAATATTCCAGTACAGTGCGTTACAGGAATACGCAAAGAGTGTGAGAGAGGTCAATCCGATTGACTACCTGGAGCGTTACAGTCAGACGCCACAGATTGAGGTTTTGGTAAAAATGGGACTGACCGATGTGGTAGAAAAACTGGTCAAATGCTACTACGGCATTGTTGCTGATGAGAATGCAAGACGGCCGGATCAGTTCCTGGGAATCCGAAAGGAAAGAGTAAAGCAGCTCATCAGAAAGAAAGGAGACACACACATACTGGGAGTCATGCAGATGGAGAAACGCCAGGGACAGAACTGGACGGATGAACAGGTGGAGCACCTGGCAGAAACGGATCTGAGCGGAACACAGGTGGAAATGGCAACCAGGTACATGACCTTGCAAAAATTACTCAATCGCATAGAAAAATACTCCGGTTGTGAGTATGGGACAGAGTGCAGCAGTGCCTTAACCAGAATCAGACACACAGCCACAACGTATGCAGATTATCTGAGTATGAGAATAAACCTGGGATACGACCTCAACAACACGGTATATCAACAGCCGCAGGACTTAGAGGCGGAACATAACAAAATGGTCATGGAAACCAACAAAGAAGAAATGGACAAACACCTCAAAGAGGTGGCAGAGCGTTATCCAGAGATTCGGCACGTTTACAGAGGACTCAGAAATAAATATCTCTACGAAGATGATAAATATATCATCAGACCGGCCAGATCGGCAGAGGAAATTGTCATGGAGGGGCGTCTACTCCATCATTGCGTGGGAGGAAACATGTACCTGGGCAGACATAACAAAGGAGAGACGTATATTTTAATGCTGAGATTCAAAGCAGAGCCGGACGTTCCGTACATCACGGTTGAGATAGATGCAAAAAATTCCAAGGATATTGCAGTGGTACGGGGACAAGGACAAAAAATCCAGATGAAAAGAATATGCAGTTATGGCTGAACACCTGGCTGATGAAACTGAAAAACAGGAACGCTGACAGAAACAATCCAGACGGCGGCAATAGCGTAAGGAGGTAAACATGGAATATGTGCAGATGACCCTGGATGACTGGGTACAGATGAAACAGAAATTGAAACAGGAACTCCTGGGAGTGAAACAGAGTTTTGTCCGGATCGGATACGCTCTGAGACAGATTGACGATCAGAAGCTCTACGAACAGGACGGATACAAAAGCATAGCGGAATTTGCTCAGGCCGAGTATGGCCTGGGACCGTCTATCACAAGCAGGTTTATGAGCATCAACCGGGAGTATTCTATTGACGGATATTCCGAACAGCTCCGGCCGGAATATGCAGAACTGGGCAGGAGCCAGTTGGAGGAGATGCTGAAACTGCCAGACACTGACAGACAGATGATTCAACCGGAAACGTCCAGAGAGGATATCAGAGAGCTGAAAAGGTTTAACAAAACCGAACCGGCAGCAGGCGTGGCTGATGATATCAGTCAGCTGGTCGAAAAGTTCTATCAGGACAATGAACTCATACTCAATGCAGTATACGGCGAGGAGTTCGATGAGCAGACAATTAACCGATTTACTGAAATAGTAAATCCGGCCGGAAACCGTTCATACAAAAAAGGACTGTATTTCATGATGATGTATGAGAACCGCGTCGCATTTAAGAAATTCGGAGATACGCCAAAGGATATGACCTGGTGGGAGTTCTATCAGCTGACAAGGGAGATTTTTGATGATACGGCAGCAGGACCTAAGACCTGGCAGAACCATTTTGGAGGAGCAGACGATGAAGAAACCACAGTACAGGATACGGCCGATGAGCCAGGAAGAGAAGAAACTGCAACAGAAGCTCATGAGCCAGAGGATGACGGTGGAGCAGTTGGAGAAACTGGCGCTGATGATGTCCAGGAGATTGAGAAAGGAGGCGTGGAAGATCATGGAGCAGCTGATGAAGCAGGAACAGGACAAGAGGAAGATGACACCGATGGAGAAGAAAGCGGCCAAGCAGATTGTGAAGAACCTGCAGAGAGGACCGATGAACAGACAGGAGCGCAGGGCCAGGGAGAGGAAATTGCGCCCGCGCAAAAATCCACGGAAACACTAGAAAAAGAGGAGGTTGAGGATGATGAAACCGGAGAAAATGAAAGCTCAGACGCAGAAAATCAAACAGCAGAATCTGAACCGGAAACGGCCGAGAGAGAGCAGACAGAAGAAACAGAAGTCATAGAGGCGGTATATGGTACCAGAAAAAAGTACATGGACAGGCTGTCAGAGCAGGGAATGGCGGAATATATGGCTGATGAATACAAGAGCCACCGGTTGCTAGTGACAGATCTGGCAAATACATGGAATTTGTGCAAATGGCTCAGTGAAAAGGTTGACCGGTTTGGCCAGCCGGTAGAGGAGGAATAACATGGGGTATTTAATCAAAAGCGATGTGATCGACACTCTGAGAGAGGACATGGAAACAACCATGATGTGCTACAAAGGACAGACCGAGCAGGACATCATCAGATTTTGCTATGAAAACATGGAGCGGGCCGTGGACGGCCTGCCTCAGTACAGAGTAGACAATGTGACGGAGGACAGGGATGAATAAACGGCAAGCAAAGAAACAATACAAAAAAATCCACGGTCACAATCCCCCAAAAACAGCGGTAACGAAGTATACACCGGAAGAAATGGAGGCAATGAAAGTATACAATCTCACACCGGAGGATATTGAAAGAATCGGAAACGGCCTGAGAGACGCATTTGCAGAGATGTTCAAAACGCTCCAAAGAGTTGCGGAGAGTATGGCCAAAGCGTTTGAAGATATGGGAAAGAAATACAGCAGACAAGTCATAGAGACAGAGGAGCCGCCGGTGGTAGTGGCCAGAACACTGTCAGAAAGGAGAAAGAAGTGCAGGAGAAAAGGGTGGAGAGCATCAGAGAGGTAGATTTCTCGGGTCTGAAAGTACCGTTTGTAGCAGTATACGGTCATCCGGATGATTTCCCGGACAAATACGTGGCAAGAATCTACGAGCTGGACAGAGCGACAGATACAATCATGGTCAAAGAGACACTGGAAGAAATAGAAATGGATATCAAAGAGCACACGGCCATGACATTCATTCCAAGAGGGACGGCAGATGTGCCGTCTCTGGTGGGCGTCTGGATGTAGGAGGGCAGCAGTATGAGAAGTGCAAAGGAATACAAAGCAATCCGGGAAGAAATCTATAGATTTATCGGCGCATACATAACAAAACACGTATACGCGCCAAGTAACAAAGAGATAGCAGAGGCTGTAGGAATATCCGGAACAACAGTGCACAGACACCTCATTGACATGATTGATGAGGGCATCCTGGAGACCGATGCAGAACCAGGAACACAGAGAGCAATTCGGATCAGAAACACACAGGTAGTGAAAAGGAGAAAAAAGAGTGAATAAGGTCATTTTAATGGGACGTCTCACACGAGATCCAGAGGTGCGATACTCAGCGGGAGACAATTCCACAGCAGTTGCCAGGTACACACTGGCAGTCAACAGGAGATTCAAGAGAGATAATGAACCGACAGCGGATTTTGTTCCGTGTGTGGCGTTCGGTAAGGCGGCGGAGTTTGCAGAGAAATGGTTTCGCCAGGGAATGCAGGTGGCAATTTCTGGAAGAATCCAGACAGGGAGCTACACCAACAGAGAGGGCAGAAAGATCTATACCACTGAGGTAGTCCTGGAGGAGCAGGAGTTCGCAGAAAGCAAAAGAGACGGAAATGCACCGGTTCCACAACCTGCAGATGCTGGAGATGGATTCATGAACATTCCGGACGGCATTGAGGACAACATTCCATTTAACTAGGAGGACAAGATGCTGATATTACCAATAAAACGAAAATGGTTTGATATGATCCTCTCCGGAGAGAAAAAAGAGGAGTACAGAGATATCAAGCCATATTATGACACAAGGCTCATGGATGCATTCGGAATGATCTGGGTGGGAGATGAACTGATCCGCGCTCCAATGCCGGAACTGCAGAAAAACAGAGTGCAACTGGTGGCATTCCGGAACGGATACGGGAAAGATGTACCGACAATATGGGCAGAGTGTTCACTATCGGCCGGATATGGCCGGGAAGAATGGGGAGCAGAACCGGGAAAGAAATATTATATTTTAACGATTGAGAACATAGGAGGCATGAAGCTATGAGAAACATAATCAACATGATAATCAAAATTGCAATCATCTGGGGAGCAGCATGGATGTTCCCGGAGTATGTAAAGATACAGGATACAAGGACAATGGTTCTGGTAGTGGCAACGCTCCTGATAGCGTCAATCGTTCTGACAGTGATAATGATGGGAGTCTTGATTCTGGCGGCACTGCCAGGAAACGGGGTGGGAATAGGAATAGCCATGCTGATAACGATCATCATGGCATTAGCATCCGGAATAATACAGCTGATGGCAGCAGTGCATTTTGTTCCTGGATTTGAGATACACGGAAAACTCACATACATCATTCTGGCGTTACTGATGGCCGTATTTTCGATTGAGGAGAAAAAGGAGGCATAACAATGTTTTTATCAACGAGCGTATTAAACAATTTGATGAAAAAGGCATACAAGACCGGCCTGGTGGTAGCCAGGACGCAAGATGCACAAGGAAATGATTGGCTGTATCTGGCCGGATCATACTGGGAGGTAAGTGTCAACAAGGATTTCATTCCAAAAAAAACACTGGGAGATATCATCACACTGATCGGAGAGCTGCCAAGACCGGGAGAACGGTTCAAGGCAACGAAAGAGGGAAACCAGATCGAGATTGAGATGCCGATGGCAATAAATGAGGATGGATTCGGAACGGATACTCTGACCATCACTGACGTGATCCTGATTGGAACACAGGGAACCGCTCAGAGGCTCCTGCAGGACGAGCTGACCGGCCAGATCTATCCGGTCAACAACGTGTTTGTTTCGATTATCAATAATGCAATGGTAGAAGAGGACAAGGGAGAATATACAGTCACGGAGCCGCTTTTCAATCCGTTAAGAGGAATCCTGTGGAAAAACAATGTCTGCAAGCTGAGAGCACATTTCCGGACAGATGACAAGAACATCAAGGTTTTGAAAAGCCTCAAAGGTGTAGATATCACGCCGGAGGTGCCAGAGGAATGATGTACCCAAAACCACAACGAAAGAAAAAGAGAAAAAAACACAAAGCCAGTATCCTGCACTGCAAGGATGGCACTTGCTATCTCTGCATGAAGTTAAAAGGGGACTATCGGAGATATCCGGTAGTCCATGAACATCACATCTATGATGGCCCTAACCGCCAGAACTCTGAGGCGGAGGGCCTAAAGGTGTATTTGTGTCTGGACCATCATATCATGGGGCCGGAGGCAGTACATAACAATCACAAGAATATGCGGATACTGCACAGAGACGGCCAGAGAGCCTACGAGAGAACGCACAGTAGAGCAGAGTTCATGAGTCTGATCGGCAGGAACTATCTGGACGAAGAAAAACAGGAAGAACCAAAAAAGGACACAAAAGACGGGTTCATGTTCCTGGAACCGGACTGCATCGGCTGTTTTGGAGCATCAGAGAATCAATGCGAGCGTTGCGAGGAGAAAAGACATGATAAAAAGACTGAGACACTGGCTGATTGAGGCCAGAAAGAAGAAATGCCGCCATTGCTGTCTCTGGTGCGAATACTGGGATATATGCAGGTGGGATATACCGGAAAAACATGGATGGATAGACATTGCGGATGATTTACCAGAGCCGGAAACATTGGTGCTGTTATCGTTTGAAGAATGCGACCATACGGAAGTTGGCCAGAGAATCATTTACGATGACGGAAAAGAGGCATTTCATCCATGGGATAGTTATATCGGAAATATGCCATATTACGAGATGGATATGACGGTAAACGCATGGATGCCGTTGCCGAAACCATACAGGAGAGGAGGAACACATTGATAGAAACACAGGAAATGATTGCAATACTGGCCCTTGTGATAGTGGCCGTGTTTGCGATTGTAGTCGGATTCGATTGTATAAAAGACGGAATGTGCGATATAGGAGCAGTGATTCATGACATCATCGCAGCTCCTGCCCGACATTACAGACAGAAAAAGCTCATGGAACAGATGGAACGGGAATGGGAGAATTACCTGGAGAAGAACAGGGCAAAAATGGTCAAGAATTTGATGAAAGAGCAGCAGAGACATTTTTCTACGAGCATCGGAGAAAAGCACACTATAGAGGAGTGGGGAAAGGCTCTGGAAGAATTTGCGGAGTATCAATGTCAGCAGGATAAGGAGGAAAGAACATGGCAGGATCATATCATGGACAGGTTCATGAGGAGAATCTGAAAAGACTGGAGGAGTTTCATCAGGTATCAAAGAAAAACAGATACAGAAAGTGTCTGGTCACTTGCTCTGAAAAGAATCCAAAGGGCAGGACGAGAAAAGTACAGAGAAAGGCACTGTTTCATAAATGGGATGAAATCAAACAGGTTATAGATGCGTCTCCGATGATCGGAGGACACCCAGGAGGCCAGATAGCGTACACATTGGGAATTGTGGAATTTATGGACGGAACCGTTGGACAGGTATCTCCGGGATATATAAAATTTCTGGATACTGAGGACTTTGCGGGAGATTGTAACGAGTAGGGAGGAATAAAGATGCCAAACGTGCGACCACTGAACAAAAAGAAATATGGGATAAGCAAACACGCATTCGGAACAGCATACTCATATTGTCTGCAATATCCGGAATGGAGAGAGGAGCTGGGCAGCAGGACATCAACCGTCAAGAGTCCTCAGATAACCGGAATGCCAGGGGCGCACAGTGGCAGTGATGCAACAGCCAACCTGGCAGAGCGCAGAGTAGAGTTGCGTGAGAAGATGCAGAAAGTTGAGGATACAGTCAGGGAGGCGGTAGGGGACAATAAGAGCCTATATGAGTACCTGCTGGAATATGTGACAACGGAGGGAGCAACGTTTCACTGGATGAAGCAGAAAGGGATACCATGTGAGAGGACATACTTCTATGAGGTCAGAAGATATTTCTATTACCTCATGGCAAAGCGGATCTGAAAGTGCGGTACTCACAGGACAACTTTTATGTTATATTGATAAGGTCCAAAAGATGAGAACCAAGATTCTCAGACAGTATCCCTCACAAAGGCTCCGGAAAACCCGGAGCTTTTTTCGTTGGAGGAGACATGACACAAGAACAGATTGATTATGTGAAAAAGTGCATCAGAGAGGACATTCACAGATTCTACGTGTGGGGACCGTGGAAGAAAGTACGCAGAGAGGTTCTGCAAATGGATCATGGAGAGTGCCAGAGATGCAAGGCAAAGAAGATATACACGAAAGCTACGACAGTGCATCATGTGAACTATGTCAAGAAACATCCGGACATGGCTCTGGAGATATGGTATGAGTGGCATGGTGTACGAAAAAGGAACCTGGTCAGTCTGTGCCACGACTGCCATGAGGCAGTGCATGGATACAGGAAACCAGAGAAGAAAGAAACTCTGACAGAGGAAAGGTGGGATTGATATGGCAAGGACAAGCGATACAGCAGATTATATGGTCACGCAATGCCAGGCGTGCGGAATGCTGAATGTGATACCGAGAGAGTATCCAGACGGTCGAGTGTGTGCGGATTGTTCCGGAGGGCCATTGATGCCGATGGGATATGCAATACTGCAGGAGAGACCAACGAACAGAATCACGGTGCAGGTAGATGTGGAACGTGACCAGTTAGACAGATTGATTGATGATGTGGCAGCAGTCAATGACACTGTGGACGGAATCATTCAGAAGATAGGAAAAAATAAAAGAGGGACAACATGAAGCAGGAACAGATTATCAAATGCGGAGGACAAAAGATAAAGGTATCAACTGTGATCCGGAAAAAGAATACGCAATGTGACAAAG
>ENA-OQDL01001001-OQDL01001001.1-human-gut-metagenome-genome-assembly--contig:-NODE-1001-length-15475-cov-4.356854_pt1 | contig 15475 bp, 18 predicted proteins | sample MGYA00242782_ERZ504609 | MGnify/ENA primary metagenome ERZ504609 (study PRJEB26092, sample SAMD00036320) | human gut metagenome | host: Homo sapiens | study: EMG produced TPA metagenomics assembly of... | reverse complement strand
GGTCTGATGGATGAAGTTTTTCTGTTCTCTGTTCGGGTAGATCCTGAATTTAATTCCTTTTTGCATTATCCCATCTTATCCTTTTGTCTCTGCGATGTTTTCTGGTTTTCAATATACTGTTTTACTGCTTCCATCGGGGCACCGCCCACCGTCGATACAAAATAGCTGTTGTCCAGAGAGTCGGCATTTTCGTTTTAAGATAGGGAAATTCCTGTCTTAAAACTCTGGACGTATAGCCTTTAAATGACTTTACAGCTTTGTGGATGCCAAACTGAGGATCTACTTCCAAAAGCATATGAACATGGTCTGGCATGATCTCCATTTCCAGAATGTCTACAGAAAAATTTGCAGCATACTCTGTGAGCAGCTCCTTCAGCCGGACGTCCACACCGTTAATTAATACTTTTCGTCTATACTTTAGACACCATACTACATGGTATTTACAGGAATAGACGACATTGTTGTTTGATTTATATGTTGTGTTCATATTTGTATTATACTATGGTTTATTAGTTAATACAATTACTATTTTGTCCATCTTCAATTACTTGCATAAATTCGATGGACGCGTCTTATATCCCCATAGCGGAAGCAAGGAGTTTTACGACGCATTGGATAAAACACTTTCTCGGATGCACGAATATCACGGATTCTCTCCAACAATTCCTTGAAATATCCACCGCCACCCAGATTTTTCAAACGATCGTCATCTAAAGCAAAACCTTTTCTCATGTATTCTTTTAAAATCCCAGTTGCCCAGATTCTGAACTGTGTTCCTCGTGTTGATTTTACACGATAGCCAACAGAAATAATAACATCAAGATTGTAATAATCTACATTGTAAACTTTTCCATCAGAAGCAGTTGTTGCAAATTTTGCAACAACTGAATCCCGCTGTAATTCACCTTCTGTAAATATATTTTTTATATGTCTGGAAATGGTTGATTTATCTCTCTGAAACAATTCTGCCATCTGATCAATAGACAACCAGACTGTATCACCATCAAAAGTAGTTTCAACTTTCGTCAGACCATCCTCTGTCGTATAAATAATCATATCTGCTTTTTCTTTATCCATAAATTAATTTTCCTCCAAAATCAGATATATTATCAACGTGAACAAGTCACTATAGCGAAATCATCATTTCTCATCTTTATCATTTATAATATGGTAGTAATCCTCCATATCCACACTGAGTTTTACCGTGGTATCTGGTTTTCGTTTGCCCAAAAGGCACACCGTCTCCACATGGCTCGACTGCTCACCAAGTACGTCAGAAGTTTCAGTCCGTATAAGGGAACATATCCACGAACCTTTTAACGATAGGTCGGAGCTATCGTTAAAAAGTGTTTATTCTGTTGCACTCATCACTAAAAGATATCTTGGGCATAATATCCATAAATATCTTTTAGAAATTAAAGTTCCAATGACTCTTGCTTTAGTAAAAAGTCAAATACACTCATCATCAAAATTCCATCGTCATTATAAAATGGTTTCGGTGTATTTGATGTAATGACAATCTTTTTGAATGAATCATTGATTTTGGTAAACGGTCTGATTTCTTGAGCCATTTTTTCTTCCGTTTCTAATGAATATGCAGACTGAATATAATACTTCTTTGATCCTTTGCTGCAAATGAAATCCACTTCTAATTGCTTCTTCACAGGTTTTCCATTTTTGCCGGGTTCAACAATCATTATATTTCCTACATCAACCCTGTAACCTCTTTTTCGAAGTTCATTATATATCACATTTTCCATAGAATGGGTTACTTCCATCTGCCTAAAGTTAAGCCTGGCATTGCGAAGCCCCATATCCATAAAATAATATTTCATAGGTGTTCCTATATATGATTTCCCCTTAATATCAAACCTTTTCGCTTCTTCAATCAGGAAGGAATTCTTCAAGATATTCTATATACTTTGTAATTGTTGTAGCAGTAATCTTTGACTGGTTCACGCTTTTGAAAGTCTTTTGCAGCTTATTCGGATTTGTTAATGATCCTATAGCTGACGAAAGAATGTTGAGAAGCGTTTCCATCTCTCCTACATTTCTGACCTTGTTTCTAGAGGCAATGTCACGATGTATGTTTCTTTAAACAAATTATCTAATAGTGCCATCTTCTGCTCATCAGTATCTGCCAGAACAACAATTGGAATGCCACCATAGGTAATATATTCATTTCCAACCATCATAATAATGCCCATCATATACACTCATAAACTCGGAAAGCTTAATGGGTACATGTGTATTTCATCACCACGTCCGCCAAATTTCCGTAGCTATATCCCTGGACAAGAACTTGGCATTACTTCCTGTTACGAATACATCACAGTTCTTTTTATCCGCAAGTCCATTCAACACGCTCACAAACTCATCTAACATCTGAACTTCATCCAGCAAAATAAAGTATTTCTCCCCATCTTTTAGTGTTCTTTCACCCAAGGATAAAACACTTTTGGGTCTCTAAATTCAATGTTATCATATAGGTCGAATGCCATTTCAATGATGTGATCCTCTGAAACACCTTGTTCAAGCAAATATTTCTTAATAGCGTACGCAAAAGATATGACTTTCCACATCTGCGAATTCCTGTAACAACTTTTATTAAACCATTATCCATGCGACTAATGAGTTGTTCTAAATAATAATCTCTCTTTATTTCGATATTCATCTAAGCACCTCTAAAAGATATTTTGGTATATTATGCCCTATTTTTCTTTTAGCATACCGCATGCAAACCTATTTTTCAATTGCTAAAAGATATTTTAGTATGTTTTGTCTATTTTTTCTTTTAAGATAATTGATTATTTAATTTATTCTATATACAAAACACCTACCATAAATTCCGTTAGGTGTTTTGTATATCTATATTTATTCCTTTTATATCTGATGTCTGCAATAAGAACGTATTTCCAAAATCAAAAATACAGGAATGCAAAGTACCGTAAATACCATTGTGACTTGCGGAATCCAAAAACTCCGAGAACCTATAGCAGTCCTCTTAATTAACGCAAATACCACATGCACGAAACCATCCTCTGCAATCATTTGTGCTTACAGATCCCAGGGCCGCTTTTACAGCTTCAGGTAGTTCAGATGCAATACGGATTTTTCTCTTTCTGAGAATGGATTTCATTTTTGACCACATTTTTTCAATAGGGTTTAAATCTGGACTGTATGGTGGTAAAGGTAAATATATATAGGAAATACCAGCTTTGTCCAAAAGCTCTGTCACTATTTTGAAATGATGAGAACGCATATTATCCATGATTACAACATCGTCTTTTTCAAGGCTCAGTATCAATTGTTCTTTCATATATTCACGAAATCTCTGTGCAGTTGTCCCACCTTGATATGTAGTATATACCAGACTGCCATTCAGACGAATAGATGACAAAACGGTTGTTCCGGCAGGCGTGTTTACTGGGGTAGCGTCAATGGCACGTTTCCCATGTATTGCATGTGCATAGTGTCTTGTAAGATTTGTATTAATGCCGCTTTCATCCAGATATATTTGATGTTCTGGTTTTGCACCAGCTATATTTTCTATAATTCTGAAATGCCCTGTTAAAACTGATCTTTATATTTCCTTGTCACCGGAATTTCTTTTCCTGACTCCATCGTGATCGTATCTTTCCGCACACTTCGTATTTTCTCAAGGTTAATGATAAAAGAAGCATGAACTCTCACAAGCAGACTGCCTTTAAATTCGTGTTCCAGGTCATTGAGCCGCACATAAAATTCACCGCTGCCTCGCCTGCTGCTGATCCGCACTTTTCTTTTTTCACTTTCTATGTACTCAATCTCCTCGTGATAAAAGATCTCCACTCCTGACTGATTTTTTAAAGCAATCCGGTTTCTTTTTTTTGACAGATACCGGAAAGAACGCAATAATGCCTGTCTTACTTCCACCTCATCCAATGGTTTCACTAAATAATCCAGTGCCGATACCTGAAATGCCTTACGGATCATTTCTTTATAATTTGTTGCAAAAAGGATCACTGCATGGTCATCTTTCTCCCTGATCTTTTCCGCCAGTTCCATTCCCGTCATCTGACCAAGCTGAATATCCAGCAGATAAAGATCATAAAAAGGATTTCCTTTTTCCAGTAATTCTTCTGCCGATGAAAATACTTCGCAACTCCCATTGATCCCGGCTTCTTCCATACACTCACATACCTGCTTTTCTAAAAAAAGCTGAAGTGCCTCTTCATCTTCGCAGACCACTGCCTTCAACTTTCCATTCCCCCATCCCTTATAAACTCGTTCTAAATAATTGACCCTCACCAGGCCCAGCTTTCAACCGTCGGCCCTTACCGCCCGTCTGCACTCTTCCATCCAGATAATCGATCTTCATCAGTGTCAGTCCCTGCGGCGGCACGGTCATTCCCGCTGCCTGCCGGTCTTTTGCTTTCAGCATCGCAGGGATCTCTTCCGGATCGATCAGTCCTCTTCCGACTCCGATCAGTGTTCCAGCAAGGATACGCACCATATTGTAAAGAAATCCGTTTCCTCTGACCCGGAATGTGATCACATTTTCTTCCCGGATCACTTCCAATCGGTATATGGTGCGGACTGTATCTTCTACGTGCGTATGCACATTACAGAAGCTTTTAAAGTCATGCTCCCCCTCCAGATATCCTGCTGCCTTTCTCATTTTCTCCAAATCCAGCGGAAAAGAGACGAAATAAGTATCTCTCCTCCTCATCGGATCGGGAAGTTTCTGATTCAGCACCCGGTATTCATAGGTCTTTTCTGTATTGCAGTGTCTTGGATGCCAGTCTGCCGCCACCTCGCAGGAATCAACTACTACGATATCTTCCGGGAGCAACGCATTCACGGCATAAAGAAACCGTTCCGGTGGAATGGAAGATTCCGTATCGAATACCGCTACATTTCCTCTCGCATGAACCCCTGCGTCTGTCCGGCTCGCCCCGATCACCTTTACTGTCTGCCCGGTCAGCTGAGTCAGTGCCGTATTCAGTTCTCCTTCTATCGTCGCCCCGTTATTCTGTACCTGCCAGCCGCAGTAATCTGTTCCGTCATAGGCAACTGTCAGTTTGATTCTTCTCATTCTTTTTCTGTCCTCTTTTTCTATTATCTGTACTTAAAAGATCCATATCTTAAATGGAATATATCTTCCTACACCTACGATCGCCACTAAATACAGCAGTGTGATCAGATAAGCAACTCTGTCGTTTCTATGATACTGCAATGGTTTCATCTTTGTTCTTCCATCCCCGCCATGGTAACATCTTGCTTCCATTGCCATTGCAAGATCATTCGCCCGTCGGAATGCAGATACGAACAGCGGCACAAGGATCGGGATCATCGCCTTTGCCCTTTGCAGGATATTTCCCGATTCAAAATCTGCCCCTCTTGCGATCTGTGCTTTCATGATCTTATCCGTCTCTTCCAAAAGGATTGGAATAAAACGGAGAGCGATCGACATCATCATCGCGATCTCATGCACCGGAACATGGATCCGGTTCAGCGGATGAAGCAGCTTTTCGATTCCGTCTGTCAGGCTGTTCGGAGTGGTCGTAAATGTCATGATGGAAGATCCCATCACCAGAAAGATCAGTCTCACCGTCATAAAAACGCATGTCCGCAGACCGCCCTCCGTGATCGTAAGGATTCCATAATGAAAGAGGATATTTCCACTCCTCGTAAGGAACAGGTTCATCAGCACCGTAAAAGCAACAGGATCACGATGGGTTTCAGTCCTCTGACAATAAATTTTACCGGTACTTTTGAAAGTCGGATCACCATTGCAAGAAATGCAAATGCAACTACATATCCTAAAATACTGTTCTGTAAAAATAAGGAAACCAGGAATGCCAGCGTGCAGACGATCTTCACCCGTGGATCTAACCTATGTACCTGACTCTGTGCCGGATAATATTGTCCTATTGTAATATCACGAATCATGCCTGCACCTCTCTTTCTGCCTTTCGGGTCTGCTTCAGGCATTTCATGATCTCATCTGCGGCTTCTTCTACCGTTGCCGCATCTGCTGACACTTCAAATCCCTTTTCTTTCAGGTCATGCATCACGTAAGTTACCTGCGGTGCAGCAAGACCGACTGCCTCAAGTTCTTTATAATGCCGGAAGACTTCCTGCGGTGTTCCGTCCAGCATTTTTTCCCCCTGGTTCATCACGATCAGACGGTCTACATATTTTGCCACATCTTCCATGCTGTGGGATACCAGAACTACTGTCATCCCGGTCTTTTCGTGAAGCTGTGCCACCTGATCCAGAATCTCGTCCCTTCCCTTCGGGTCAAGTCCCGCAGTTGGCTCATCCAGTACAAGTACCTTTGGATGCATGGCAAGAATCCCTGCGATCGCCACACGCCTTTTCTGCCCTCCTGAGAGTTCAAATGGGGACTGATGATAATATTTCTCCGGGAATCCGACTAACTGCAATGCCTCTTTTGCCTGTGCCTCGCATTCTTCTTTTGAAAGTCCCTGATTCTTCGGACCAAAGCAGACATCACTTAATACATCCACTTCAAATAACTGATATTCAGGATACTGGAACACCAGTCCGACCTGCGTGCGGAGCTGCTTCATATCGTATCCTTCTTCATAAATATTTTTTCCTTCATAGAGCAGCCTTCCTGAGGTCGCTTTCATCAATCCGTTCAGATGCTGGATCAGAGTAGATTTTCCTGAACCGGTATGACCAATGATCCCGACAAACTGTCCCTGTGGAATCTCAAGACTGACATCCTTCAATGCGTGCTTCTCGTAAGCGGTTCCCGGATTGTATACATAACTGAGATGTTCTAACGTAATCGACATAATGCTTCTACCAGTTCTTCCCTTCTTAAAATTCCTTTTGGCAGATCCACTCCACGGCGGATCAGCTCATCTGCCAGCATCGTAACCTGTGGTACATCCATCCGATATTTTTTCAGTTCATCAACCCGGCTGAAAATTTCCCGTGGTGTGCCATGCATAACGATCCGCCCATCATCCATGACAAAGACCTGATCTGCATCCACCACTTCTTCCATATAATGAGTGATCAGGATCACAGTCACATTTTTTTCTCTCCGAAGCTTTTCCACTGCAGAGATTACTTCTTTTCTTCCATTTGGATCCAGCATGGCAGTCGGTTCATCCAGTACAATGCATTTCGGCTCCATTGCGATCACTCCTGCGATCGCCACCCTCTGCTTCTGACCGCCTGAAAGCTTATTGGGAGAATCTTTTCTCCGGTCCAGCATCCCGACAGCACGCAGACTGTCCTCTACTCTTTTCCATATTTCTTTTGTCGGAACTCCGAGATTTTCCGGTCCGAATCCGACATCCTCTTCTACCACCGTTCCGATGATCTGGTTGTCCGGATTCTGAAAGACCATTCCGGCACTCTGCCGGATCTCCCACAGTTTCTCCAGATTCTTTGTATCTTTTCCGTCCACCCACATTGTCCCGTCTGTCGGAACAAGGATCGCATTCATATGCTTTGCCAGTGTGGATTTTCCTGAACCATTATGCCCCAGCACTGCCACAAAAGACCCCTGCGGAATGTCGATGTCCACTCCGTCAATGGCTCTGCGGCTTCCGATCACATTGCCGTCTTCGTCTCGTTTATCATATTCAAATACAAGCTTTTTCAGCACGTATCATGCCCATGGTATACCGCCTCTCCTGAATCGTATTTCATCGAGTTTCTAATTTCATTTATCCAACGGATTTTATTGTACGGTATGACACGGGAATTTGCAAGCCGGGAATGCTGAAAGCCTTCTCCGGATATCCCCATCTCTTCAGGAATGCTTAAACCCTTCCCCGAATACTTCACTCGTCTCAGTGAACATCAGAAATGCGGTCTCATCCGTCTTTCTCACTGCCTCCTGAACCATATATGCTTCTGACTTGGAGCAGGCACACAGCAGTACACTCTTCTGTTGTCCGGTATACCCGCCGGTGGCTTCTAAAAGTGTCACGCCCCGGTCTGCATTTTCCCGGATCGCTTTTGCCGTCTTTTCCCCGTCAGACGTAATAATAATCGCAAGTGTTCCTGCCCCGATCCCATAAAGAACTTTATCGATTACCACCACCGAGGTAAAAGTAGAGATCAGTCCGTACAACACTGCATCCACATCCCCGAATACCGGCCAGCCAAGAAGAATGACTGCAAGATCGATCATCAGGGTGATTTTCCCAATCGAAAACGACGGATGCTTCTTTTTTATTGCCATAGTCAGAAAATCGATTCCGCCCGAGGACGAACCACGCAGATAGAACAACACCATTCCTCCGCCCAGTAAGACTCCTGAATAAACTGCTGCCAGCAGACGCAGTCCGCGGTAGAGCGGAAAAAAGGGAAATACAAGATCCAGAAAAAATGTCGAAACAAGCATGGTCACCGCTGTCTTCAGAAGGAATTTTTTTCCTACTACTTTATAGCTGATCAGGACTAACGGAACATTTAAAACCAGGGTCATGATCCCCACCGGCAGTCCCCACAGATGATTCAGGATCAGGGCAAGTCCTGATACACCGCCCGGTGCAAATCCTGCTGCCCCGGCAAAGGTATCAATCCCTGCCGCATACAAAATACTTCCTGCTATATTATATAAGAAGTCATACAGATGCGATTTTTTCATAATAAAAGAGCATACCTTTCCTTTTTATCGTACTCAGTATGCTCCGTTTAAGCTCGAATTATTCTTTTAAAAGGTTTACAGAACAAGATTTGCAAACAGAACGATCAACGGCAGTGCCACGATTGTTCTCTCAAGGAAGATGACCAGCAGCTTCCAGAAATTCAGCGGAATCTCACTCTTGATAATAATCGTTCCAACTTCTGTCAGATAAATGATCTGTACCAGTGAAAGAACTCCGATAATAAATTTTGTCTTTACAGATGTCAGCCCTACTGACAGGAGTGCCGGGATAAACATATCTGTAAATCCTACCAGGGTAGCCGGTGCTGCCGCAAATGCTTCCGGTACTCCCAGCAGTTTCAGGTACAGTCCCATCGGATAAGAAATCCAGTCAAAGACCGGTGTATATGTGGCAATGATCAGTGCCAGTGTTCCCCAGGCAACAACGATCGGGATCAGGTCAAAGAACATTCCCATCAGAACTTCCAGTCCACTTGTTCCGACTGTCTTTACATTGAAGGATTCTGCCCTTTTGCAGCTCATTTCTACAGCATGGGCAAAAATGCCTTTTTCCTGCGGAATCTCTTCGTTAATCTGCTTACCTACGGATTCTCTGTAAGTATTTGGAATCGTTTTAATTGGAGGGATTCTTGCAATGATCACTGCCAGGATGATTCCAACAATACAGATACAAAGATAAAATGGCGGGAACAGATTTGCAATTCCCATGGTGTCTGCAACCATCAGACAGAACGGGATCGATACCAGAGAGAAGTTTGTCATGATGTAGCCGGCCTCTCTCTTTGTATAAAATCCTTTCATATACTGCTCTCTCGTCAGGATAACCGCTGCATTAGAAGCACCAAACCAGGATGCGATCAGATCCACTGAGGCACGCCCCGGTACATGGAATAACGGACGGACAAGCGGTTTTGCGATCACACCAAGAAATTCCATAATTCCACAATCTGTCAGGAACGGTAAAATAAAGCTGAACGCCAGCACGATACTGAACAGTGTTCCGCACAGATCGATCATTGTTGCTCCTGTATCCGCAGAAATAATCATTTCCGGTCCAATCTTAAATACGATCATGACCGCAAATACTGCTCCAAGGATCTTCGATCCCAGATACAGTGGTGTTGTTGAGAATGCTCTCGACAGATAATGATTTTTCCTGATCCAGTCCGGCTTTGCAATAAAATCATACAGGCTTACTACTGCAGAAAAGACCAGCATCACCATAATGATATAACTTAAGTTCCCGCCAAATAAACCTTTGATCCAGCTTTTTAAAAAGTCCAACAATGTTGTAAATGATTCCCCCTGCGGAATCGGCACAAGGAACATTAAAATTCCAAATGCCGATCCTAAAAGGAATTTAAATAAATTCTTTTTTGTCACATATGACTTTCCCATTTGTACCCTCACTTTCCTTTTTTCTTATCGTCTGCAACACGTTTTCTGCTTTGTTGCATACTGGTTTATCCAACCAGCTCTTCCACTTTTACCATCGCATCATAAACCATGTCTTCGGTAATTTCATATGGAATATGCTCCATATCCGGTCCTGTCACGATTTCGTGCAGTACTTCTCTCAAGGTTTCCCGTTTCACAGATGCACCCATTTCTTTTAATGTTGTGCGGATTTTGAGATTCTTTAGAAATGTTTTCATTTCTTTTGCTTTTTCTTCTTCCCCGTCAACCAGCAACTGAACAAGCACACCATATGCCACGACATCCCCGTGCAGGTTTTCTGCTTCAAATCCATCCAGCAGAACCAGTCCATAGTAAACCGAATGTGCCACTGCACAGTTATATTGATCCAGTACCAGCAGGGATACCAGTCCTGTACTTACAATATTGGCAAGCACTGCCTGCTCCAAGGCTTTCCCGGCTTTTTTGTGCCTGCATTCTTCCAGTGCCGCTTCTGCATATTCCAAAAGTGGGAAATAGCACATATTACTGATCTCTCTTCCCAGTGCTGAACTATGCTCCAGTCTGTCACCTCTCGCAGCAAAATGACATTCAAAATATTTTCCCAGCGTATCGCCCATTCCTGCCCTTAAATATTTTTCCGGTGCTTCTGCAATGATCTGCGTATCAATAAAGCTGTGGCGTGCCGGTTTTTCAAAGAAGTAGAAACTGTCAAAATTCCCGTCTTCCCGGTATACTACTGAAAGTGCTGTCGTTGCCGCACAGGTAGCCGCGATCGTCGGAAAGGTAAAAACCGGAAGTCCGGCTTTCTCCGCAGTTCCCTTTGCAGTATCCAGTGCCTTTCCTCCACCCATTCCAAAGATCATGTCTGCCTCAGATGCTTTTGCCTCTTCTGCCAGCTCATCCATCCTTGCATAAGTACATTCTTCTCCAAAGACTTCCTCCCTGACAATGCTCAGTTCTGAACCTTTCATCTGACTTTCCAGTTTCTCTTTTCCTGCCTGCATTGCCAGCTTTCCACCGATCAGAAAGATCCTCTTTCCGAACGGCCTGCATACTTCCGCCACAGCTTCATAAGCAGTTTCACCGATTGTATAATTTGCAAAATTTACTGAATATGCCATTATTTTAACAACTCCTGTAATTTCTTCAGACGCTTCAGTGCCTCGTCAATCGTCTTTTCTTCTCTTGCAAAGTGAAGCCGGATCAGATGATTCACTTTCCTCACGGAAGAAACTGGATCCCGGTACGGCTGCCACTCCGATGTTTTTGATCATCCATTCACAAAATTTCAGGTCTGTCCAGCCCTGAAACTGCGGCAGATCGAGAAATTCCTGAATATCTATCATAACAAAATAAGTTCCCTGCGGCACATTATGCTTCAATCCGATCTCATCCAGTCCTTTCAGGAAGTACGCTCTCTTTTTCGTATAAAGTGCCAGCAGTTCTTCATAATAGGATTCCGGGAAATTCAGTCCCGTCACTGCTGCTTCCTGTAAAGGTGCCGCAGCTCCTACAGTCAGGAAGTCATGCACTTTCTTTGCTCCCTCAATGACTTCTTCCGGTCCGATCAGATACCCCAGTCTCCATCCGGTGATCGAATAGGTTTTGGAAAGAGAATTACAGGTGATCGTATGCTCATACATTCCCGGAAGGGATGCCATACATACGTGCCGGTCCGGTGCATACACCATATGCTCATACACCTCATCTGTCACAACAAATCCATCGTATTTTATGGCAAGATCCCCGATCTGCATCAGTTCTTCTCTTGTAAATACTTTTCCACACGGATTGGACGGGTTGCATACGATGATTGCTTTTGCTCCGCTTTTAAATCCTTCTTCCACCAGGCTGATATCAAATCCATACTCCGGTGGAACGAGTGGAATGTAGATTGGTTCTGCTCCTGACAGGATCGCATCTGCCCCATAATTTTCATAAAACGGGGAAAATACCATCACTTTGTCTCCCGGATTGCAGATTGTCATCATCGCACACATCATCGCTTCTGTTCCACCACAGGTCACTACGATTTCTTTGTCCGGATCAATCTCTCTCCCGATTGCCTTTCCCTGCTTTTTCGCCAGTGCATCCCGGAAATTTTCAGCTCCAAAAGTGACCGAATACTGATGCGGACCTGCATAGGCTGCCTTTGCCAGTGCATCCAACATCGCTTTCGGTGGATCAAAATCAGGAAAGCCCTGGGACAGATTGATCGCACCATATTCATCACTGATCCTGGTCATACGCCGGATCACCGAATCGGTAAATGTATTCACACGATTACTTAACTGCGGCATTTTACTTTTCTCCTTTTCGTTTTTCTGAACATCGGATTTATTCTATCTGATAAATCTGCTGTTGTAAGTTAAAATTGTAATTTTTCTGTATCGGGATTATAATAGGGTATACCGTTACGGTATAGTCAAGAAAGGATTGAATATTTATGCAAAAAAAATGATATTCCTGCATAAAAACCGGTGATTTTGCAAAGTTGTGCGGCACAAATAAGCGGACACTGATTCATTATGATGAAATTGGTATCTTCCATCCTGCCTATACAGACGAAAAAGGCTACCGCTACTACAGTGAAAGTCAATTCGATATTTTCTTTACGATCACCTGGCTGAGAGAATTAGGAATGCCACTGAAAGAGATCGGGGCATTTCTGGATCACCGTACTCCGGATCTCTTAAAAGATTTGTTACTGGAACAGCAAAAGGAAGTGCTTCGTGAAGAAGAACGGCTCAGAAGAATCCGGCAGGTCATCACAACCAAGCTGTCTCTGATCGAGAACCGGGATCAATTAACCCAGAAAGGGATCGACAAGATTTTCTGTGAAGAACTCCCGGAAGAATATCTGATCATCAGCGAACCGCTTCATACAAATGAGCATCAGCACATTATTCAGACACTCTGCTCTCATGTCGGATACTGCAACAGCCATAACTTAAATGCCGGAAATCCTTACGGAGCTATGCTGGATATCACAGAACTCAGACAGAATCACCTTGATACTTATGCCTATTTTTCACAAAAGTCATTGACTTTCCCGAAGGGCATCCCTGCCATATCAAACCGGCCGGCACGTATGCCACTGCCTGTCTGAAAGGGGACTACTACCAGTCCGAACAGATTTATCAGAAACTGTTCCAGTGGATCGATGACCATGGTTTCAGAACCGGACAGTATTCCTATAAGGAAGCAGTGATCGATGAACTTGCAACTTCAGATACCGGGGAATATCTGACCAGAGTATCAGTACAGATCCTGAAACCGGAGTGAAATTATCGAAATATCCTTTGCTGGATCTGCATATATAGTCCTGCTTCGCATACACGCAGTAATAACAAAGAACAGGGATACCTGCGGTGAACACTTCCTTTTATAACCGGAACTGTCCGCTGGGATCCCTGTTCTTTTTATGTACTATATACAGATTCATAATTTCTACCGCAGATCTTTATCCTGCTCTGCGACTTTTCTATCTGTACAAATCCGCTTTATAAGAAGATTTATTCGTCTTTCACCGGATTTTCAATACTTACCTTGTGATCATACCACACGCCTTTTTTCCCGATCAGAGCCAGATCAAACTCCTGATCGATCACTGTAACCGGAATATCAAATCCATAAACCTCTTCCGTAGTTCCATCGGAATAGGTCACCGTATCTACGGTTGGCTGCAGAAGCTCTGCTCCATCCTTCTGGGCATCCTCTGCCTTACCAGGGAACAGATTGACAATATTCTTTGAATGAAGAGTGACATGAAAGACCATCTTTCCGTCTTTCACAGTCAAAGTTCCTTTTCCATCCTTTGTCTCATTTGCATGAAACATCGAACTGTCTGTATGAAATTCTGCAGTATATACACCATCTTCCAGTCCTGCATCTTCTGCTGCATTTTTCTTTTCCGAAGATTCTTCTGCTATTCCTTCCGCTTTTGAAGAATCCTGTTCTGTCTGTACTTTCTTAGTATCTTTCGTATCTGCCTTACCGCCACATCCTGCAAGCATCGAGGCAGTCATCATAACAGAAAGTGTCACTGCCAACAGTCTTTTTCTCATGAAAAATAATCTCCTATTCTGCATCCATTGCTGCTTTTGTATGAGCTACATAAAGCTGCTGGATCTCTTTAATCTCACCTAAACCGGCAATCTGGGTCTCAATGTTGTCAAATGCGTCTGCCGCTTCAAACTGGCTCTTCCAGGAATCATCATCATCGCCTGCCATATCATTATTGGCATGATCTCCTGCCACAACCATCAGTGGACGAAGTACAACATTTTTGTATCCTGCTGCTTTGATCTTTTCAATCACTGACTCACAGGAGGTCTCTTCCGGTTCACCCTCTACTGTTCCGATAAATACATTCTCATATCCAAGCTGTTCCATCTGCGTCTGCATCTGGGAATAGCTGATCTTTGCTGTATGGGATGTTCCATGTCCCATAAATACAAATGCTGTTCCTGCTTCTTTTGCAGCATCCAGGCTTTCATACTCGGTTATTTTTACTGCCTCTGCTGTGATTGCTTTTGCTACGGCTTCCTTATCTGCATTGATCACAGTTGCATCGGAACCAACTTCTCCAAGCAGTGGCTCTGCAATTTTTACTGACTCGAACTTATCTTTATAATTTTCTACTGCTTCTGTCAGTTCATCATATTCTGCACCATGCATCAGATGCGTCGGCTGCACGATCAGATTCTTGACACCGTTCTTTACAGCTCTTTCTAAAGCCTGATCCATATTATCAATCTTTTCTCCGTCACGTGCCTGAACATGGTTGATGATGATCTGAGCCGTAAATGCCCTTCTTACAGACCACTCAGGATAAGCTGCCTGAAGTGCCTTTTCAATTCCACCAATATCCTCTGCACGGCTGTTATTAAAGGAAGTTCCGAAACTTACAACTAAAAGTTCATTTTCCCCAATCTCATCCTCATTCAGTGGATCATCTTTTGATGCGTCTCCCGTATCTCTTCCGAAATAATCCGGGTCTGCATTTTCACCTTCTACTAACTCTTTCTGTGCATCTGTCAATGCATCCCACGCCTTCTTTGCAGCTTCGCACTGCTCATCTGTCTTGTCTGTCCTCTCCTGTACATAAATATCATCAATCAGCTTTGCCACTTTATCTGCCGCCTCCTGATCTTTTTCTTTGGTTGACTGTTCAGATTTGGTTGAATTGTCGTCACTGTTCTTTCCACCACATCCACTTAACATGGATATTCCAAGTGCAGTTACCAAAAATGCTGTCAATAATTTTTTCTTCATCTTTCCCTCCCTGATCTTTGATCAATGCTTTTTTGGAACAGAACAGTTCAGATATACAGATATACACACCGACTCTGGCTTTTGTCTGCATAATAAGTAAATAAAACCCCCGTTAAAAACGAGGGTTCACATAAT
>ENA-OQDL01000999-OQDL01000999.1-human-gut-metagenome-genome-assembly--contig:-NODE-999-length-15486-cov-2.825054_pt1 | contig 15486 bp, 21 predicted proteins | sample MGYA00242782_ERZ504609 | MGnify/ENA primary metagenome ERZ504609 (study PRJEB26092, sample SAMD00036320) | human gut metagenome | host: Homo sapiens | study: EMG produced TPA metagenomics assembly of... | reverse complement strand
CGTTTGGAAGTTGTTTTTAAAGTCGATTTACTTGGAAAGTTTGAATTCCCCATACTTATCCGGTTGAAAGGAAAGGTGCGTAGCATAGAGATATACTCCGATGTTAAGTCATCGGGATTAGCTTCTAAAGTAATTTCGGCATTGGGGGTTACTTTATACACCTTATAAATATGGGAGAAAATAGCTTCGAAATCCTCTTTAGCCAATTGTGAGGGAGTACCGCCACCTAGATATATCGTTTCTATGGGTTCTCCTTTCAGATAGTCTTTCCGGTCAGTTAGTTCGTGGCACAATGCACGGATGTATGCTGTTTTCTGTTCTTTACAAGTAGTAGAGAAAAAATCACAGTAAATGCAACGCTTTTTGCAGAAGGGTATATGTAGGTAGATGCCTGCCATGATAACTTATTTTGTGGCAAAGTTACAAAAAAATAATGCTAATATAGAATATCTGTCGTAAAACATAGTTTAGTAACACTATCCTTTAAGTTGTTTTTTTTCTCTTTATTTTCTAATTTGCGCTCCACATTTTTAGGAGATATGAAACACATATCCGTTTGTTAATAATTAAACCTTAGATATCATGAAAGTATATCAGACTAACGAAATTAAAAACATTGCACTTCTTGGCAATGATGGCTCAGGTAAAACCACCCTCACAGAGTCTTTGCTCTTTGAGAGTGGTATTATAAAACGTCGTGGCAGAATTACTGCCAAAAACACGGTTAGTGATTATTTTCCGGTAGAGCAAGAATATGGTTATTCAGTGTTCTCTACCGTTTATCATGTAGAGTGGATGGAAAAAAACTAAATATAATTGACTGTCCGGGTAGTGATGACTTCGTAGGGGCTGCCATAACCGCGCTAAATGTAACCGATACTGCTATTTTGCTGCTGAATGGACAATACGGTCCCGAAGTAGGTACTCAGAACCACTTCCGTTATACTGAAAAGCTGGGCAAGCCGGTTATCTTTTTGGTCAATCAGCTTGATAATGAGAAATGTGACTATGACAATGTGCTCGAACAGTTGCGTAGCATTTATGGCTCCAAGGTAGTTCCCGTGCAGTATCCTCTTGAAACGGGACCTAATTTTCATGAACTCATTGACGTGCTGTTGATGAAGAAATATTCATGGGGACCTGAAGGGGGCGCTCCTACAATTGAAGAGATTCCTGATTCTGAGAAAGAAAAGGCATTGGAAATGCATAAAGCTTTGGTAGAGGCTGCTGCTGAAAATGATGAGACACTGATGGAAAAGTTCTTTGAATCGGAATCATTGACTGAAGATGAAATGCGTGAAGGTATCCGTAAGGGATTGGCGACACGTGGTATGTTCCCTGTTTTCTGTGTATGTGCAGGTAAGGATATGGGTGTCCGTCGTCTGATGGAATTCTTAGGTAATGTTGTTCCATTCGTATCGGATATGCCTGTGGTTCATAATACCCGTGGTGTTCCTGTGCCTCCCGATGCGAATGGCCCTACTTCTCTTTATTTCTTCAAGACTGCCGTTGAACCCCATATCGGTGGTGTGCAGTATTTTAAAGTGATGAGCGGAAAAGTACACGAAGGTGACGATTTGACTAATGCTGATCGTGGCTCTAAAGAGCGTATGGCACAGCTTTTTGTTTGTGCGGGAGCTAATCGTATTCCGGTGCAGGAACTGGTAGCCGGAGATATTGGTTGTACTGTGAAATTGAAAGATGTAAAGACTGGAAATACCTTGAACGGCAAAGACTGTGAAAACCGGTTTAACTTCATTAAATATCCTAATGCTAAATACTCGCGTGCCATCAAGCCTGTAAATGAGGCTGATGTAGAGAAGATGATGGTTATATTGAACCGTATGCGTGAGGAAGATCCTACTTGGGAAGTGGAGCAATCTAAGGAATTGAAACAGACTATTGTGCATGGACAAGGTGAGTTTCATCTCCGTACCTTGAAGTGGCGTTTGGAAAATAACGAAAAATTGCAGATTAAGTTTGAGGAGCCTAAGATCCCTTATCGTGAAACAATCACTAAAGCAGCCCGTGCCGATTATCGTCATAAGAAACAATCAGGCGGTGCTGGGCAATTTGGTGAGGTCCATCTCATTGTTGAACCTTATTATGAAGGAATGCCTGTACCCGAAACGTATAGTTTAACGGTCAGGATTCAAGATAAATGTGAAGGGGACTGAGGAAATACCTTTGGAATGGGGTGGTAAATTAGTCTTATTAACAGTATCGTGGGAGGATCTATTGATGCCCGTTTTATGCCCGCTATCTTGAAAGGGATTATGAGCCGGATGGAGCAGGGTCCGTTGACAGGTTCGTATGCGCGTGATGTACGAGTGATTGTTTATGATGGTAAGATGCATCCGGTAGACTCAAATGAAATCTCTTTTATGCTTGCAGGACGTAATGCATTCAGTGAGGCATTTAAGAATGCCGGACCTAAGATTCTGGAGCCGATTTATGATGTGGAGGTTTTCGTTCCCAGCGATAAAATGGGCGATGTGATGAGTGATTTGCAAGGTCGTCGTGGTATGATTATGGGGATGAGCAGTGAAAGTGGATACGAAAAACTGGTTGCAAAAGTACCTCTGAAAGAAATGTCTTCTTATTCCACTTCTTTAAGTTCTTTGACAGGCGGTCGCGCTTCATTTATTATGAAGTTTGCCAGCTATGAATTGGTTCCGACAGACGTACAAGAAAAATTGATGAAGGAATTTGAAGCTAAAGAGAATAAAGATGATTGATAAAGTGTAAAATTTCGTACTTAGAAGAGACGTATTTCGTTAAAAATGCGTCTCTTTTTATTTAAGGTAACTTAAACTTTTAGGTTTGTTATTTGGCTTTGAACTTAATTTTTTATTATTTTTGCAAACCAATTGGCGTAAATTTTGTTATAATAGTCAGAATCTTAGCTTAAATGACTTTTTCGGTTAATTATAGAGAATGGCCGTTTAAATTTGGTTAATCTATTGTTTGATGAGATTTAACGCTTTTAATTTTGCTGGCATGAAAAAGTCTACTATTTGGGTATTAGGTATTGTAATGGGGCTATCATTTCTTAGCTTGTTGTATTTGCAGGTAAGCTATATTGAAGAAATGGTGAAAATGCGCAAAGGGCAATTTGATGAGTCTGTTCAGCGCAGCTTGGTCCAGGCGTGTCGGAATATTGAGTTGGTGGAAACTAAAAAGTATCTTGAGGATGATGCGATTGCTACGGAAAAAGCAGCACAGCTGTCCAGGGAGCAGTCCGAAGAGAAGAAGGGGGAAGGAAGTGGTGATGTGGTGGCGCATACGCATGAGTATTCCATTACTTCCGACGGATTGAACGGTTACTCTACTTTTGAATTGAAGATGAGGTTCAGTGCGAATCGTCCTTCTAATATTCCTAAAGCAATTATTTCGACTGGTAAGAACATTCCTCAGACTTCAAGAGCCTTGCAGGAAATAATCAAAGACAGATATGTGTACCAACGTGCATTGTTGGACGAAGTGGTCTATAACATTTTGTATACAGCTAGTGACAAACCTTTGAACAAAAGAATCAACTTTAAACAGTTGGACTTGTTTTTAAAGACGGAATTGCTGAATAATGGCATTGACATTCCTTATCATTTTACGGTGACAGACCGTGACGGGACGGAAGTTTACCATTGCCCTGATTATACCAAAGAGGGTAGTGAGAATACATATCCGCAGGTTTTATTTAAAAATGATCCTCCGGCTCGTATGGCGACAGTAAATATTCATTTTCCTACATTGAACAGTTACATATTCAGTTCTGTTAAATTTATGATCCCGTCACTGATCTTCACATTCGTATTGCTTGTGACGTTCATCTTTACTATCTATATCATCTTCCGTCAGAAGAAGTTGACCGAGATAAAGAATGATTTCATAAACAATATGACACATGAATTCAAGACGCCTATCTCTACCATATCGTTGGCGGCCCAGATGTTGAAAGATCCGGCAGTGGGCAAATCTCCTGCTATGTTCCAGCATATATCCGGAGTGATAAATGATGAGACCAAACGTTTGCGTTTCCAAGTGGAAAAGGTGTTGCAGATGTCTATGTTCGAAAAGCAAAAAGCGACGCTGAAGATGAAAGAGGTGAATGCAAATGATTTGATAGCCGGTGTTGTCAATACTTTCACGTTGAAGGTAGAGAAATACAATGGTAAAATCACTTCGAATCTGGATGCGGTAAATCCGGATATATTTGTAGACGAGATGCATTTTACAAATGTTATTTTTAATTTGCTGGACAATGCAGTGAAATATAAAAAACAGGAAGGCGAATTGTTGTTGAATGTACGTACTTGGAATGAATCGGGCAAGCTTTATATCTCTATCCAGGACAATGGAATAGGTATTAAGAAAGAAAACCTGAAGAAGATATTCGATAAATTCTATCGTGTGCATACCGGTAACCTACACGATGTGAAAGGCTTTGGTTTGGGACTGGCTTATGTGAAAAAAATAATTCAAGATCACAAAGGGGCTATACGTGCCGAGAGTGAATTGAATGTAGGAACTAAATTTATAATTGTATTACCTTTATTAAAAAATGAATAATATGGACGAGAAATTGCGTATCTTGTTATGCGAAGATGATGAGAATCTTGGCATGCTATTGAGAGAATATTTGCAGGCAAAAGGCTACTCGGCCGAACTTTGCCCGGATGGTGAGGCTGGCTACAAGGCTTTCCTTAAGAACAAATACGACTTATGTGTATTGGATGTGATGATGCCGAAGAAAGACGGTTTTACTTTAGCACAGGAAATCCGTCAGGCTAATGCTGAAATTCCTATTATCTTCCTGACTGCTAAAACTTTGAAAGAGGATATATTGGAAGGCTTCAAGATTGGTGCGGATGACTATATCACTAAACCGTTCAGTATGGAAGAGTTGACTTTCCGTATCGAGGCTATTTTGCGTCGTGTACGTGGTAAGAGAAACAAGGAAAGCAATATCTACAAGATTGGTCGTTTTACTTTCGATACTCAGAAACAAATTTTGGCTATCGATGGAAAACAGACTAAACTGACTACGAAAGAATCCGAATTATTGGGCTTGCTTTGTGCTCATGCTAATGAGATTCTGCAGCGTGATTTCGCATTGAAAACCATTTGGATTGATGATAATTATTTCAATGCACGAAGCATGGACGTGTATATCACTAAGTTGCGTAAACATTTGAAAGAAGATGATTCTATCGAGATTATCAACATTCACGGGAAGGGGTATAAACTGATTACTCCTGAAGTAGAATAAGGCTGAGTGAAATAGATGAAATAAAAAAGTCCGGAACATTTGTTTCGGACTTTTTATTTTTGTTCTCTTATACTTTAATCAACAATGCGTTTGTTTAATACAATATAAACGATTAAACCTATAACGATAAGGGCGGCACTTCCACCTAAAACACCGTTGTCGTTAATTGCTGCACTTCCGGTGAAGAAAACACCGACTAAAATAGCGGCGCCGATGATCATCAGTATCAGACCTAAATTCTTAAGTAAGCTTTTCATGTGTGTATTTTATTAATAGATTATATTTATTCTTGTGTACAAATTAAAGCATAATTCTCTTATCATGGAAATTATTTTAGGAAAAAAACGATGAAAACCTTGAAAAACTTTAGTCTTTGATGTTGGTGAATACCTTTCTTAATACATCTTGGCTGACTTTCAGTTCTTCCAATGTTAATCCTTGCAGTGCTTCTTTCAATGTCTTGTTTGCGATGAAACGTGCTTTGCCTTCCAATTCTCTGCCGGTTTTGGTCAAATGAATTAAATTGGTGCGTCGATCTCTTTTGTCGGCTATGCGTACCACCAAATGCTGGCGTTCCATATTGTCTATCAAGCGGGTCATGCTGGGTTTGTCTTTAAAAGTGGCATTACATAGTTCTTGCTGTGTGACACCATCTTTTTCCCATAGAAAAAGAAGGACTGTCCACTGTTCGGGGGTAATTTCTACACCATTCTGGCGAAAATTCCGGCTTAGTTTCCGGTTGATGGCGGCAGATACTTTGCCATTTAATATGGCAAATATTAATTGGATATCAAAACTAAATTGTTCTATCATGGAATTATTGTTTAAACAACTTTGCAAATATACAATTCTTGGCGGATATAACTTGTTTTTCACAGATAAAAAAATATGAAAAGGAAAATTAATTGTAAAATGAAACTATATTTTTTGAAGAAAATTGCGATAACTCTTTGTAGATTAAGATAAAATATCTACTTTTGCACTCGCATTTGAAATTTAATTTAATAATTTAATAAACGTAGTATGAATCAATACGAAACCGTTTTCATTTTAACTCCCGTTTATCTGATGTTCAGATGAAGGAAGCGGTAGAGAAATTCAAAGGTATTCTGACTGCAGAAGGTGCAGAGATTATCAATGAGGAAAACTGGGGCTTGAAAAAGCTGGCTTACCCCATCCAAAAGAAATCAACTGGTTTCTATCAGTTGATAGAGTTCAAAGCAGAACCGCAGGTTATTGAAAAGTTGGAAATTAACTTCCGTCGTGACGAACGTGTTATCCGTTTCTTGACTTTTAAAATGGATAAATACGCTGCTGAATATGCTGCTAAGAGAAGAAATGTTAAATCAACTAAAAAGGAGGATTAATCATGGCACAGCAACAATCAGAAATCAGATATTTAACTCCGCCCTCAGTAGACGTTAAGAAGAAAAAATACTGCCGTTTCAAAAAGAGTGGTATTAAGTATATCGACTACAAAGATCCTGAATTCTTGAAGAAATTCTTGAACGAACAGGGTAAAATCCTTCCGCGCCGTATTACAGGTACTTCATTGAAGTTCCAGCGTCGTATTGCGCAGGCTGTTAAAAGAGCACGTCACTTGGCGTTACTTCCATTTGTAACTGACATGATGAAATAATAAGGAGGAATAAGTATGGAAATAATTTTGAAAGAAGACGTAGTGAACTTAGGCTACAAAAATGATATTGTAACTGTGAAGTCTGGTTACGGTCGTAACTATCTTATTCCGACTGGTAAGGCAGTGATTGCTTCACCTTCAGCTAAGAAAATGTTGGCAGAAGAGCTGAAACAACGCGCTCACAAATTGGAAAAGATTAAGAAAGATGCTGAAGCTATGGCAGAACAGTTGAAGGATGTAACCTTGACTATTGCTACTAAAGTGAGTGCCACAGGTACTATTTTCGGTTCTGTTAGCAACATTCAAATTGCTGAGGAATTGGAAAAATTGGGTCACAAGGTTGACAGAAAGATTATCGTTGTGAAAGATGCAGTGAAAGAAGTTGGTTCTTACAAAGCTATCGTTAAACTTCACAAGGAAGTTTCTGTAGAGATCCCGTTCGAAGTAGTTGCTGAATAAAATCTGTAAATACTTTAAAGTATAATGATGCTGAAAAAGCCCGGTTCGTGAGAGCCGGGCTTTTTCTTTTTAATATGTTTGATTTATTAATTCAATCGTTTCTTTTATAACTTTTGAGGAGTGGTAAAAGGATTTTCATTAAAAGTATTTGGCATAGTGAGGATCAGTTGTTTGATATCATATTCTTGTAGTCTGGCTGCCCATACTTCATAAATACTGTTATAATTTTTATGAATATTATTGCTGGTTTGGTGAGATAAATAGCGAGTTATATGGTCCTGTTTGTATTTATAATAGTCTTTGTTGTCTTCATTTATTTTTCTGCATCCTTTATAGGCTTGTAAAAGTTTTAAAATGAACTCTTTGTCAGGTATCTGCTGCATCAGCGCTGAGCTTTTCAGTACTTCTAGCGCATCTTCCGAATACTCACAATTTTCATACGCAAAAGGAGCATTGGCATTGTTTTCTAAAATAGAAGCTTTAATGGTTTGAAGTGAATCCTGTTTTTGTATTAACAATCGGAAGAAATTAATTTCATTTAAATATGCGGCTTCGGCCTGATTGATACTTTTTAAATTCTCTTCTAATTCCATTTTTATCATTTGCATACTTTTATTTATCTGCTTCTCTTGTGAGGCACTGTTTATAAAATCAGTTCCGGCAAGAGTGATAAATACTCCGGCAGTGACAATTGATAATTCGCGGAAATAATTTCCCAACTTCCAGTTTTGAAGTTTCTCTTTTAGATTTGTCTTTTTCATATTCTGCTTTTGTTTGTGGTTCGAGAAACAAAAGTAGATAATTTGTATTGTAAAGCAATGGAATGCTGGCAGAAAGGGAGAGGTAAAAACATAAAAAAATGTCTGTTGTGCTTTCGCACGGCAGACTTTCAATTCTCTCTAGAGTTCGTACTGAATTATTCAGCCTTAGTAGAGTCACAGCAAGCAGCTGTAGAGTCACAAGCAGCTGAATCTGCTACAACTTCTTCTACAACAGCAGCTTCTTCTACTACTGCAACTGAATCAGTTGCTTCTGCGTTGTTGTTAGCAGCTTTGTTTCCGCAAGATGCGAAAGAAACAGCTGCGAAGGCTACGAACAAAAATACTAATTTTTTTCATTTTCTTTGCTTTTTAAATCTGTAATACTTATGTTGTTCTCTTAAAACGCTGCAAAGATATATACTTTTTCAATACGTTGTTCACTTGCATGCAAGTTTTTTCGATAAAAATATGTTTTAAAACCTATTTTCCTCTTAAATGATGTGTTTTAAAACCTATTTTTCTATTTGCTTTTGTAGATTATTTGTATAGACTTCTGGCCCGAATTACCGTTAATAAGAGACTAGTTGGATTGTATTTATCAGATTATCAATGATATAATCGTAAGATGAATCTGTGAAAGATAATAATAAAAATTAAACAAGGTTTTATTCATCGAATTTATTGCTTAAATTTGCGTTCTAATTATTTCTTTTATGATTGATACAACTGTTTTTCAGGATAAAAAAGCGGTTTACTATACATTGGGCTGTAAACTGAACTTTTCAGAAACATCTTCCATTGGGAAAATGCTGAAGGATGTGGGAGTCCGTACTGTCCGAAAAGGAGAAAAAGCGGATATTTGTGTGATCAATACTTGTTCGGTGACAGAAATTGCAGATAAGAAATGTCGTCAGGCTATTCATCGCCTGACCAAACAGCATCCGGGAGCCTTTGTTGTTGTAACCGGATGTTATGCACAGCTGAAGCCGGAGCAGGTTTCAAATATAGAAGGAGTTGATTTGGTATTGGGAGCTGAACAAAAAGGAGAGCTGATCAACTATTTAGGCAGTTTGGAAAAACATGAACATGGAGAAGCTATCACAACTGCTACTAAAGATATTCGTTCGTTTGCTCCATCTTGCTCACGTGGTGACCGTACACGATACTTCTTAAAGGTTCAGGATGGTTGTGATTATTTTTGTTCATACTGTACAATTCCTTTTGCACGTGGCAGAAGCCGGAATGGAAAAATCGAGGATCTGGTTGCACAAGCCAGACAAGCTGCAGCCGAAGGTGGAAAGGAAATTGTACTGACAGGTGTGAATATCGGTGATTTTGGCAAGACAACAGGAGAGACTTTTTTTGATTTGGTAAAGGCTCTTGATCAGGTAGAAGGCATCGAACGTTTCCGTATTTCTTCCATAGAACCCAACTTGCTGACTGATGAGATTATTGAATATGTTGCACATTCCAGGGCTTTTATGCCTCATTTTCATATACCGTTACAGTCAGGATGTGATGAAGTACTGAAGTTGATGCGCCGTCGGTATGATATAGCGCTTTTTGCGTCGAAGATACGGAAGATCAAAGAACTGATGCCCGATGCTTTTATCGGGGTAGATGTGATTGTGGGTACTCGGGGAGAAACTCCGGAGTATTTTGAAAAGGCTTATGAGTTTATCCGCGGATTGGATGTAACACAATTGCATGTTTTCAGTTATTCGGAGCGTCCCGGTACACAAGCTTTAAAAATAGATTATGTGGTTCCGGCTGAAGAAAAGCATCAGCGAAGCCAGCGGTTGCTTGCCTTGTCGGATGAAAAGACCAAAGCCTTTTATGCGCGTCATATCGGTCAGGAAGCAAAGGTTCTGATGGAAAAGTCGAAAGCCGGTATGCCGATGCATGGTTTCACGGAAAATTACATTCGTGTGGAACTGGAGCATGATGATTCTTTGGACAATCATCTCGTTCAGGTTCGTATGGGTGAGTTTAATGAAGACGGTACTGCTTTAAAGGGAGAATTGGTATGATACGTACATCGGTTGTCATTCTCAATTGGAACGGCATGGAAATGCTCCGGCGTTTCTTGCCTTCTGTAATAGCTTGTTCACAAGGAGCAGATGTGGAAATTTGCGTAGCTGACAATGCTTCAACTGATGCTTCGTGTGAGGTTGTGGAGCGTGAGTTTCCGTCTGTCAGACTGATTCGTTTGGATCGTAACTACGGATTTGCTGAGGGGTATAATCGTGCTTTGTCTCAAATTGAAGCCCAATATGTGGTCCTGTTGAACAGTGACGTAGAGGTGACACCGGGATGGTTGGACGTGCAGATTGATTATATGGAGGCCCATCCGCAGGTAGCTGCTTGTCAGCCTAAGATATTAAGCTGGCATCAGAAAGAGTTTTTTGAGTATGCAGGTGCTTCCGGAGGATTTATTGATCGTTATGGCTATCCTTTTTGCCGTGGCCGTATATTTGAAAAGGTAGAGAAAGACGGTGGACAGTATGATGATCCTTTACCTGTATTCTGGGCAACCGGTGCTGCATTATTGATTCGTCTGGAAGTTTATCGGCAAGTAGGAGGACTTGATTCACGTTTTTTTGCGCATATGGAAGAAATCGATCTTTGCTGGCGCTTGTGCAGCAGAGGATATACACTCATGTGTCTTCCTTCCAGTAAAGTATATCATGTTGGTGGAGCCACGCTGAAAAAGGAAAATCCTCATAAAACCTTTTTGAATTTCCGGAATAACTTATTGATGCTTTATAAGAATCTTCCGGATAAAGAACTGGGCCGGGTAATGCGTATGCGGTGTCTGTTGGATTACATTGCTGCAGGAGTCTTTCTATTAAAGGGAGACTGGGGAAATGCCTGTGCTGTTATCAAGGCCAGACAGGAGTTTTCACGTATGCGTTCACAGTTTGTCTCTGATCGTAAACAGAATCTGCGGTTGACGGTTGTCCGTCACCCTTTAGGACGTTTTCCTTTCAGTATTCTTTGGGAAGCTAAGCTCAAAGGCAAGAAGCTTTATTCTTTACTTCCCATTGATACTGCTGCCGTTGTCGGTAAATGATGGTCAATGTAAGATAGAATCTCCTGCATCTGGTCTGGATGAAACCAGGTGATTTGCGGGTCTCGTTTAAACCAGGTCATTTGTTTTCGGGAATAGATTCGGGAGTTCTGCTTGATTTTCTCAATGGCAAATGCCAGATCCCATTCACCGTCAAGATACTTGAATAATTCCTTGTAGCCTACAGTGTTTAAGGAATTGAGATGTTTGTAAGGGGCAACGCGTTTGACCTCTTCCAGTAAACCTTCTTCCATCATCTGATCTACCCGTCGGTTGATACGTTCGTATAACTCTTCACGTTCTCGCCGAAGTCCGATTTTCAATAAATTGAACGGCCGTTCTTTGCAGGTTTGTGTTCGGAAAGAAGTATAGGTACGTCCGGTCATGTAGCAGATCTCAAGCGCGTGTATAACACGTTTGGGATTTTTCCGGTCAACAATGGCATAATATTCCGGATCAAGCAGTTTCAGTTCTTCACATAACCTGTCCAGCCCTTCAGTCTCGTAACGCTGCATCATGAGTTCCCGGGTTTCGTTGTCCACTGTAGGGATATCATCAATACCCTTGCATACAGCATCTGCATACATCATAGATCCTCCGGTCATTAATGCAACCTGATGAGTCTGAAATATTTCATCCAGTTTCTTTAATGCTTCAGTCTCATATTGGGCAGCACTGTAGTAGTCTGTCAATTTGAGGGAGCCTATAAAGTAATGCGGAACCCGTGCCAGTTGTGCCGGTGTTGGCGCTGCTGTCCCGATTTTCAGGTCTGCATACAATTGACGGGAATCACACGATAAAATGCAGGTGTGATATTTTTCAGCAATTGCCAGGCTGAGTTCTGTTTTACCTACGCCGGTAGGGCCAATAAGTACTATAAGCGTTGGTTTCAGGTTATCCATATAGTTTAGAAAAGACACGCAGAAGAACGTTCCGGTTTATTCCGGTTGATACTTCTGCGTGTCCGGGTTAGTTTATAATAAATGTTGTCTTTGACTAGTATTTATCTTCGTCATAGGAGTTACTTCCACCACCCATGTCAAACCTTCCGGATCAAAGTCTTCCATATCGAATTCCTGGTCTCCATAGAAGTTCTCATCCAGATCCAGAGCAGCATTGGTGTTCATTTGCTCATCGAAATCTATGGTCTGTTTGGGAGCTTCTCCTTCCTTGCGGGAACAGGTAGCATGTGCCAGTTCTTTTCCTGTGATAATTTCTGCCAGTTCAATGAAGAATACACGTTCTGCCAATGGGTCGAAAACATAAATCATTTTTGTTTTTCTTCTTCCAGAAGCTCGCTTAAGCGGGTATCTTTCATGACATATGTATCTTCTTCTGAACTTCCGCTTCCCATATCTTCGAGTGTGATTTCCGTTTCTTTTTCCCAGTCATCATCGCAGATAAAGAAAGAAGTCATTTGATCGTCTTTATACTTGCAACATTTCAGAATAGCCTCATGCAGATCGTAGAATGAAGCTTCGGAGTCTATTTTGATTTCTCTCAGGAAATCATCGACTTCATCGGATATAATTCTAAATTTGTATACCATCGTAATATTTATTAGAAATATTGTCGTTTACTTTTTATCGGATAATTCCTCGCTGTGAGTTCTCAATGAAAGAAATGATGTATTCAATCTCTGGGCTTGTCGGAATTTCCTGTTTAACTTGTTCCAATGCTTCGGTTACATTTTTTCCGCTATTGTAAATGATGCGATAGGCATTATGGATATTCTCAATCAGCTCATTTGAAATCCGCGCCGGCGTAATCCTACAATGTTTATTCCACTATAAGCAATGGGTTCTCTTCCTGCAATTATAAAAGGTGGAATATCTTTGCTGAAGCGGCATCCTCCTTGTATCATTACATATCCGCCTACCCTGGCAGAATTGATGCATCAGGACGTTGGCGCTGATAATGGCATTATCATCAATGATGATTTCTCCAGCCATTTTGGTTGAGTTACCAATGATACATCCACTTCCGATCAGAGCATCATGAGCAACGTGTACCCCTTCCATGAGCAGGTTATTGCTGCCGACGATAGTCCGGCCTTTGGCTGCGGTTCCACGGTTGATGGTGACATTTTCACGGATTGTATTGTTGTTTCCTATTTCAGCAGTCGTTTCTTCTCCTTTAAATTTGAGATCCTGAGGAACTGCACCGATTACAGCTCCCGGAAAATCTGATTTCCGTTGCCAATACGTGAACCATATAGAATGTTTACGTTCGACATGATCACATTATTGTCTCCGATGACGACATTCTTATCGATGAAAGTAAACGGACCTACCTCTACATTTTCACCAATAATTGCTTCGGGATGTATGTAAGCTAATGGACTGATCATATTTTTATCCATTTTATTATTTGTTTTTACAATTTGTGCCATAAATTCAGCTTCGCAAACAATCTTTTCGCCAACGAAGATGTAACCTTTCATCGTAGAAATTCCTCTTCGGATGGGGGCCATCAGTTCTACACGAAAAATTGAGTGTATCTCCAGGCACGACTTTCTGGCGGAATTTTACATTATCGATTTTCAGGAAATAGGTTGAATACTTTTCCGGTTCGTCGATTGAATTCAGAACAAGCAATTCCTCCTACCTGAGCCATAGCTTCGATCTGAAGAACTCCGGGGCCATAACCCGGTTTCCTGAGGGAAAATGTCCCTGGAAGAACGGTTCATTGGAAGTGACATTCTTTACACCTACAATGTGGTTGGCACCGATTGCAATAACTTTATCCACCAGTTGGAACGGATACGGTGCGGAAGCAGTTCACGGATACGGTTTACGTCCATGACGGGAGCTTCGTTGCAGTTATAGACCGGGCCTGGATTTCATGCTGGCGGATTTCTTTTCTCAACTGGCGGGCAAACTTGTTGTTGATCGTATGTCCCGGACGGGTTGCGATGATACGTCCTTTGATTGGTTTTCCTGTCAGTGCCAGGTCACCAATGATATCCAGCAGTTTGTGACGTGCAGGTTCATTGGGCCATACCAAAGGAATATGGTTGATATATCCCAGGTTGGCAGCATCCATGTGAGGAACTCCCATTACGTCAGCCAGTTTGTCAAAGTTATCTTGTGTCATTTGTTTTTCGTAGATAACAATGGCATTGTCCAGGTCACCTCCTTTGATCAGGCCTGCATTCAGCAAAGGCTCGATTTCACGCACAAACACAAAGGTGCGTGCAGATGCTATTTCCGTTGGGAAATCAGCCATGTTTTCCAGTGTTGCATACTGATTGGTCAGAATCTTGGAGTCATAGGAAATCAGTGTGTTTACACTAAATTTATCGTCTGGAAGAACGATGATGGATGAACCGGTTGTTTCGTCTCTGAATTCTATTTTAGACTTAATGATATAATAGTCTTTGGGAGCTGCTTGTTCCTCAATTCCTACACGTTTGATGCATTCCACATATGCTTTTGCACTACCGTCAAGAATCGGGAATTCAGGTCCGTTTACTTGTATCAGGCAGTTGTCAATGCCCGCAGCATAGAGGGCTGCCAAAGCATGTTCAACGGTACTTACTTTTACCCCGTTTTTAGCCAGTACAGTTCCACGGGTTGTGTCAACTACATTTTCAGCTACGGCATCGATAACAGGCTGGTCATCCAGATCAATGCGCTGAATCTTATACCCGTGATGTTCTGGGGCAGGATTGAATGTGACAGTCAGTTTAACTCCGGTATGGAGTCCTTTACCATTCAGTGTAAAACTGCCTTTAAGAGTCTGTTGTTTCAACATGGGCTTAGTTATTTAGTTGTTTCTTTAATTCTTCTATTTCTTTTTGCAGGCGTCCCAATTCAGTATACATGTCGGGCAATTTCTTATAAATGGCTGCAGAGCGTGCAAACTGTTTAGGATCAATGGCCGGATATCCCATCAGCGTACTTCCTGACTTCGTATTTCCCGGTATTCCGGACTGTGCTCCGACGGTTACATGGTCACCGACTTTGATGTGTCCGGCCACACCGACCTGTCCTCCGAACATACACCATTCTCCTATCTTGGCAGAACCTGCAACTCCTGCCTGTGATGCCATCACGGTATGACTTCCTACTTCTACGTTGTGAGCAATCTGTACCAGGTTGTCTAACTTGGTTCCTTTGTGGATGATTGTTGCTCCCATTGTAGCCCGGTCAATACAGGTATTGGCACCGATTTCCACATCATCTTCCAGTATGGCAATACCGATTTGAGGGTTTTCCTCCGATAGCGAGTGCCCGCTAGGGCACAGGGTCATAACCGCCGACGTGCAGGGGATTGCAGCGAGCGA
>ENA-OQDL01000992-OQDL01000992.1-human-gut-metagenome-genome-assembly--contig:-NODE-992-length-15557-cov-4.001815_pt1 | contig 15557 bp, 16 predicted proteins | sample MGYA00242782_ERZ504609 | MGnify/ENA primary metagenome ERZ504609 (study PRJEB26092, sample SAMD00036320) | human gut metagenome | host: Homo sapiens | study: EMG produced TPA metagenomics assembly of... | reverse complement strand
TCCTGTTACAAGTTGTCAACGGGCTGAGGTAAAGCGGGTCCTGCACTGCGATGCAACAACAAGTGCGGATATGGACGCTCTTCTGTCAGAAACACTTCCTGCTGTCGCGATATTTTCACCCCAACAAATACAAATTTTATACTATTTCATACAAACTTTAAACTCTTTTAATTGAATTTTTTTCTTACACTATCTTATACTCATCTCACATCAAAATCTCAGACAGATCCAATTCCCATTTTCTACGTCTGATGTCCAGTATGGAGAGCATTTCATATTTCAAGACCATTTCGGTCAGAGATTTTCATTTTGATGATAACGATTATATTTTTATTAAGGAGGACTTGCCTATGGGACAAGCAGATGTAAATGTTAATCTTTGGCTTAAGGATACGAAACGGTTCGCAGACCTGTTCAACGCCATTTTATTTCAGGGAAAAGCCGTGATCCTACCGGAGAATCTTCACCCCAGCCCGGAGACAACCGCAGTCAGTCTTCAGGACGCTCAGGGGAAAAATGTTGTAAAAAAGCAATACCGTGATATCATCATGAACTGGCAGGATCAGGCTGTGCTGATGCTGCTGGCGGTGGAATCACAGACTGCCATTCATTACGCTGCACCGTTGAAAGTAATGCTCTATGACAGCATGGAATATGCGGAACAGGTGCGGGTCAAATGGAAAGAACATCCACCCCGTCTTTCTTCGGCTGAATTTCTTTCCCGCTTTCAAAAAAATGATAAACTCATCCCGGTGATTACTTTGATCTTCTATTATGGGACAGAGGAATGGGATGGACCTTTGGAACTGCATCAGATGTTCGATCTTGGTACAGAAAAGAGCCATGCGGAACTGATGAAAAAGTATCTTCCCAATTATCACATTAACCTCGTCGATGTCAGAAGACTGAAAAATTTAGAATCTTTTCAAAGTGATTTACAAATCATCTTCGGTATGCTACAATGTAGTCAGGATAAATACGCATTGCGTACATATTTGGCAAATCATAAAGACTATTTCCAAAAGCTGGATCTGGAGACTTATCATGCACTTGGAGCATTCTTAAATTCCCGGCAGCTTATGGAGATAAACGTAGAGAAGGAAGAAAAGGAGGAACTGGATATGTGTAAAGCACTGGAATATATTTATAATGATGGCGTTCAGGATGGTATGGAACGGGGAGAAGCAGCCCATAAAAAAGATGTCGCCTTTCAAATGCAAAAACTTGGTTATTCTTTAGATGCGATTGCAGCAGTACTGAGAGAACCTGTTGATGGAATTAGCAGGATACTGGCTGTAGTTGGATAAATTTTATGTTTGTTGGGGGAAAATATCCCAACAAACACGAAATTTCAAGAAGAAATAGAAAACCGGATGGCTATCGAATATCTTAGTCAATAGCCATCCGGCTTTTTTTATCTTTTAAATTTTGTATTGTTGAGTGGATACGCTGTGGAGTCAGAAAAACTTCTTACTGCGACTGCCAGCGGAAAGCAGGGTGTTCCTAAGCAGGTGCATTAGCAGGAGCGTTCCGAAGACACTTTGCAGCGTTTGTTAGAGAAAGTAAATCGAGTGCCTTTGCACGAAGATTTCCACTTTCGAGTTACAAACGGTCAACGGGCTGAGGTAAAGCGGGTCTGCACCGCGAGGGAATATCTCTGCTTTCCGCGTCCGCTTCGCCATAAAGAAGTCTTTTGCTTTACAAGCGTATCATTCCAACAACTACAAATTTACATCCAATAAGATCTTCTCAAGAACATCCTCAACGGAAGATGTCACCGCATCAGCGTGATCTGCAACTCCGGGAGCGGCATTAGCCATGGCATAACCTGTGCCGACCAGTTCCAGCATTTCAATATCATTATACTGATCGCCAAAGGCAATACATTCCTCCGGGGTGATATCGAGAACTTTCAGAAGATGCTTCAGTGCAGTTCCCTTATTTGTACCCGGTGCAATAAAATCAATCCAGATAGTTCCGGAAGTTACGATCTTGATCTCAGAGCCAAAAATACTCTGAAGATGCTTTAAGTATGCATTCAGGACATCAGGTCCATCGATCATATTGCAGATAGCAATCTTGAGGAACGGACCATTGATCTGGTTGAGATCTTCGACAATCTCTGTTTTATTGTGCATAATATTGACAATGTGGTCTACAAATTCGGGATTCCGGTCTTCAATCAGGCAGGTATCTTCTCTGGAGACAATGATTTCAAAATGATCAGATTTTTTCACTTCCCGGATGATCCGGTAAGCAAGGTCATCTCTGATCGTTCCGCGGAAAATAAGTTTGCCCTGATGCATACAGATTGAGCCGTTCTCTCCAATATAAGAAATTTCATCTTTGATCTTATCAAATACGATTCGCTCATTAGTATACTGGCGACCACTTGCGGCTACGAAATGAATCCCTTTCTGCGTCAGTGAATGAATCAGGCTGATTGCACGGGGAGTAAGCTCCTGGGTACCATCCTGAAGAAGTGTTCCGTCAAGGTCACTTGCAATTAATTTGATCATTTATTAAAACCTCCATTTAAAACTGATTCAAGTATACATGAAAATGAGAATTTCGTAAAGAGTGTCAAATTAAGCGGAATAACAGAAAAAATTTGTATATATCGGAACTTTATGTAACAAAAAAGAAATACTTGTAAATGATTTGTAATGGTTATATAATGAAAACATCTAAGGTGTGTCTGAAGTATTTTAGAAAAAGATCTGGGGGAATTGCAATCGCAGGTCGCGACAGAAAAAGACCTGAATATACATATTAAAAGAGATTGCAGGAAAGGAAATGTATTATGGGTAAGTATTTTGGAACAGACGGTTTTCGTGGAGAGGCAAATGTAGTTCTGACGGTTGAGCATGCTTTTAAAGTAGGACGTTATCTTGGCTGGTATTTCGGGCAGGAGCATAAGGCAAGGATCGTGATCGGCAAGGATACGAGAAGAAGCAGTTATATGTTTGAGTATGCACTGGCAGCAGGACTGACGGCTTCAGGAGCAGATGCATATCTTCTTCATGTTACGACAACACCGAGTGTGTCTTACGTGGTAAGAACAGAAGACTTTGATTGTGGGCTTATGATTTCCGCCAGCCATAATCCGTATTATGATAATGGTATCAAGGTGATCAACAGTGCCGGACATAAGATGGAAGCAGAGGTAGAAGAAAAAATTGAGGCTTATATTGATGGCAAGATTGGGGAAGTACCGCTGGCGACAAAAGAAAATATTGGACGTACTGTTGACTATGCAGCAGGAAGAAACCGTTATATAGGACACTTGATTGCCCTTGCTACACGCTCTTTTAAAGATATGAAGGTAGGACTTGACTGTGCGAATGGAAGTTCTTCCAGTATCGCAAAGAGTGTCTTTGATGCACTTGGAGCGAAGACTTATGTTATTAATAATGAACCAAATGGTGTGAATATCAATACGAACTGCGGATCGACCCACATCGAAGTACTTCAGGCATTTGTAAAGGAGAAGAAGCTGGATGTAGGATTTGCCTATGATGGAGATGCAGACAGATGTATTGCTGTAGATGAAAATGGAAATGTTGTAGATGGTGACCGTATTATGTATGTATGCGGAAAGTATCTGATGGAGCAGGGACGCCTGGCAGATAATACGATTGTTACAACGATCATGTCCAATCTCGGACTCTATAAAGCATGTGATAAGATCGGCATGAAGTATGAGCAGACTGCGGTTGGAGATAAGTATGTATATGAGAATATGCTTCAGAATGGATATGTTCTCGGTGGCGAGCAGTCCGGTCATATTATTTTCAGCAAGCATGCACGTACCGGTGACGGTATCCTGACTTCTCTGATGGTCATGGAAGCAATCCTTGAAAAGAAGCAGAGTCTTGGAACACTGGCAGATGAAGTGAAGATTTTCCCACAGCTTTTGAAAAATGTACGTGTAAAGGATAAAAGGACTGCCTTGGATAATGAAGCAGTACAGAAGGCAATCGAGCAGACTGCTGAAGAGCTTGGAAGTGACGGACGGATTCTGGTTCGTGAGAGTGGTACAGAACCGGTGATCCGTGTAATGGTCGAAGCCGCATCGGATGAGATCTGTGAAAAATATGTTGATGGTGTGGTTAAGATCTTTGAACAGGAAGGATTATGTGAATAACCGGGATGATGAGAGATAAGCTTAAAGATAAGATGACAGAAGTTTCAGATTATATTTTTCAGCATCCGGAATTATCGAAGCACGAGGAGCAGTCTTCTCGTGCTTTAGCTGATTTTCTGGAACAGGAAGGATTTACTGTAAAGTGGGAATTGGCAGGTTTCAGGACTGCTTTTGTAGCTGAGTGGGGATCGGGGCAGCCGATCATTGGTTTCCTTGCGGAGTATGATGCACTTCCGGGGCTTGCACAGGAGCCGGTGAGCCGGCATTGTCCAAAAGAAGGTCCAGGACATGGGTGTGGACATAATCTTTTAGGTACGGCGTGTGCCGGTGCGGCAGTGGCACTGAAGGAACGGATGGAAAGAGAACAGATTTCAGGAACGGTTCGTGTCTATGGCTGCCCTGCGGAAGAAATCGTCATCGGAAAGATCCGTATGAATGAGCAGGGGGTATTCGATGAGCTATCTGCGGCAGTTACATGGCATCCATTTGACAGAAACCGTGTCAGTTATGATATCTGGCAGGCCCAGGATATTAAAAATTATAAGTTTTACGGGATAGCGGCACATGCGGCAAGATTTCCTGAAAAAGGAAGAAGTGCTTTGGATGCGGCTGAACTGATGAATGTGGGAGTGAATTATCTGCGGGAACATGTGGCAGATGATGTAAGAATGCATTATACTTATACAAATACAGATGGTCCGGCTAATATTGTTCCACCTTTTGCCTCAACGAATTATTTTATCCGCTCATGTCTGTGGAAAAAGACGAAAGATGCGTCGGAGCGTGTGGATAACTGTGCAAAGGGAGCAGCACTGATGACCGGGACGCGAGTGGAGATTGAGCATGTCACCTGCAATAAAGAGATGAAGACGAACCGTGTGCTTGCGGAAACCTTTTATGAGGAAATGAAAAAGATCCCGACACCGGTTTATACGGAAGATGAGATTGCATTTGCGGCTGAAATATCAAAGGAAGCCGGATTTGAAAATCATGGGGAATATTTCACCGGCCTTGAACCACTGGAGGATCAGCCGGTTCCACTGGCAATCGGAACGGACGTGTCAGATGTGAGCCATACTGTTCCGACGATCATGCTCAGTGCGGCAGCCATGTGTAAAGGAACACCGCTTCACCACTGGGCAACTACTGCACAGGTGGGAATGAGTATCGGGCAGAAAGGTATGTTCTATGCGGCTGAATGTATGGCCGAGGGAGCATGGCAGCTTGTGACAAAGCCAGAGATTCTGAATGCGGCATGGGATGAGTTCCGAAAGACGGAATAGAAGATTGAAAAGAAGACGGAAAAGACTGAAAAAGCGGATACCTGATCTGTTGAGAACAGGTTATCCGCTTTGGATTATACAGGTAATAAGATGGGGAGATTACTCTACATCTACGACTTTCAGCCATCCTTCAGGAGCTTCGATCTGTCCCATCTGGATGCCTCTGAGAGTATCATAAAGTTTCTGGGTAACTGGTCCCATTTTCTCCATTCCACTTGGGAAGCAGATCTCTTCACCGTGGTTTACAACTTTTCCTACAGGAGAGATTACGGCAGCAGTTCCGCAAAGTCCACATTCTGCGAAATCTTTACCTCATCAAAGTATACATCTCTCTCTTCTACTTTCAATCCAAGATAATGCTCTGCCACATACATCAGAGAACGTCTTGTGATAGAAGGAAGAATTGTTGAGGAGTGAGGTGTAACAACTGTACCGTCTTTTGTGACGAACAGGAAGTTAGCTCCGCCAGTTTCCTCTACTTTAGTTCTCGTAGCAGAATCAAGGTACATATTCTCATCAAATCCATTTGCATGGGCTGTTACGATGGCATGAAGGCTCATAGCATAGTTCAGTCCGGCTTTGATATGTCCTGTTCCATGCGGAGCAGCACGGTCAAAATTCAGACACGCAGATGGTCAGAGGCTTAACACCGCCTTTGAAATAAGGACCAACCGGTGTAGTAAATACACGGAACTGATATTCTTCTGCAGGCTTTACTCCGATAACCGGGCTGATACCGAACATATAAGGTCTGATATAAAGTGAAGCACCTGATCCGTAGGGCGGTACATAGGCTGCATTGGCCTTTACAGTATCGACAACTGCTTCAACGAATTTATCTTCCGGGAATGCAGGCATCTCAAGACGCTTTGCAGAATCTGCGAAACGGGATGCATTCAGGTCCGGGCGAAAGATAACAGTACGTCCGTCTTCTGTTGTATAAGCTTTCATTCCTTCGAAAACTGTCTGAGCATACTGAAGAACTCCTGCACACTCACTCATCACAATATTAGAATCTTCTGTCAGGGCTCCCTCGTCCCAGCTTCCATTTTTAAAATTTCAACAAATCTTTGTCTGTTGGTACATAAGCGAAACCTAAATTACTCCAGTCAATGTTCATTTTTTTCCTTGTATTAAATCCTCCATCCTCTTGCGGTTGAAGACCGTAGCGTTTCTATGCCGATATTATAATACTGTCATTAATAAAAATCAAGAGTACGCTCGGTTTTTTCGGAAGGTTCAATTTACAGTATCACGATCACGGTCTGATACCCCGCTCTTTTCAGCCTGCGTTCCATAGCAACAGCTTCATCCAGTGTCTCAAAAGAACCGACATTCACTCGGTACAGGCCATTCCCTTCTAAAAGTTCTGCAGGAAAATCCTGGGATCGAAGTTCTCCCAGCAGGCGGTTGGCATAAGTCCGGTTGCGGAAAGCTCCGGTCTGAACAGAATAAAAAGGCTGTATCACATCGTTATCAATTTCGCCTCCAAGATCCAGTGTATCGAGAATCCCCTGGGTGATGGCGAGAGCAATATCATTAAAATTATTATCAAAAATCTGATTATCAACATCAGAATTAATGAATCCGACCTCGACAAGAACTGCAGGCATCTGGGTACGGCGGAGAACGACCAGTCCGGGACGTTCCTTGACTCCTAAGTTGACAAAACCGACGGATTCAAGCTGATCGTTGATATTTTGAGCCATTTTATATTTGATACCGGATTTATCATAGATCAGAGATTCCACACCGGAAACAGTATTGTCAGTTGGATAAGAATTGCGGTGAATGGAAATAAAAAATCAACCCCTGCGATATTTGCCTCCATGGCTTTCTGATAAGGGGATTCATAAATATCAGTGGTACGGGTATAAAGAATATCAATTCCTCTTTCCTGAAGCAGTTCACCGATGGCGAGTGTCAGGGCAAGTGCATCGTCTTTTTCCTGACGGCCATTATACACAGCACCCGGATCACGACCTCCATGTCCTGCATCAAGCATAATAGAATAAGGCATAGTTATTTCTCCGTTGATGGATCTTTTCTATATATTATATGAAAAACAGGCAGAAAAGGTCAAAGCCGGTGAGGAAAGGAACTGACAGAATGAAAGGAAAAGTGCTGGCAGAAGAAAAAGCTGATCGAATACAAGGAAAGAGTTTTCAAAAACCTATGGATTTTGTGGGAAATACATATTAAAATAAAATCCAACAGGAAGGGAGATGCGGAAATGATTTACTTGGATAATGCGGCAACTACGATGCGGAAACCACCACAGGTAGTGCAGGCTGTGGTGAAAGCACTGGAATCAATAGGAAATGCAGGAAGAGGGGCATATCATGCGTCTTTGGATGCGTCCCGGATCATCTATGATACAAGAGTAAAACTGGTAGAGTTTTTTGGCGGAGACCATGCGGAGCAGGTCGCGTTTACTGCAAATTCAACAGAAAGCCTGAATCTTGCCATCAAAGGACTCTTTTATCCGGGCGATCATATTATCACAACGGCACTGGAACATAACTCGGTTCTGCGTCCCCTGTATGAAATGGAAGAAAAAGGAACAGAACTGACAATTCTGAAGAGTGATGAAAAGGGATGCATTTCTTATGAAGAGATGGAAAATGCGATCCGTGAAAATACCCGGGCGATCATCTGCACGCATGGCTCAAATGTGACCGGGAATCTGCTGGATCTGACGAAAATCGGAAAAATAGCAAAGATGCATGGACTGCTCTTTATCGTGGATGCTTCTCAGACAGCGGGAGTATTTCCAATCAACGTAAAGCAGATGCAGATCGATGTTCTCTGCTTTACCGGTCATAAAGGACTGCTTGGACCGCAGGGAACAGGTGGACTTTATGTAAAAAAGGGGATCGAGATCCGTCCGTTGAAAAGTGGCGGAAGTGGAGTACAGTCATATAGTAAAACGCATCCCCGGCAGATGCCCACTGCTTTAGAGGCAGGGACATTAAATGCACATGGGATCGCAGGTCTGCACGCAGCACTGGATTATCTGACGGAAACCGGGATTGATACGATCCGCGAAAAAGAACAGGCATTGATGTGGGAATTTTATGAAAAAGTCAGAAAAATTCCAGGGGTGATTGTATATGGCGATTTTTCCGGGAAAGAACGCTGTCCCATCGTGACGCTTAATTTTGAGGATGTTGATTCGGCAGAACTCAGTGAAGCCTTATTCACAGAGTATGGGATTTCAACAAGACCGGGAGTTCACTGTGCACCGCTCATGCATGAGGCACTGGGGACAGTGGAACAGGGAGCGGTACGGTTCAGCTTTTCCCACTATAATACAGAGAAGGAAATTCTGACAGCAGTAGAGGCACTGAAAGAACTGGCAGAACTATAAGAAAGATGCTTTGCGAGTCATTGCGTAATTCAGAGAATCTGCCGCAGGCAGCTTCTCTTGCATACTTTGGTAATAAAATACAGCACCTGGTGGAAATAAATCCACTACAGGTGCCGTATTTTTATATCAGAGGATTACACTTCATGTTCGGAAGAAACTTTCTGCTCAGAAGAATCATCAGAAGAAACGGCTGCAGTCTCTGTATGCGTATCAGAAGCAGTTACATCGGATTCCGGTAAATAAATATGAACGCTTTCTACGCGGTTCTTATCCAGTTTTTCAACGACGAGCCGGATGCCATCCTCCGTCATCACTTCATCTCCGGTCGCCGGGAGACGATCAAGATGTTCGATAATAAATCCGCCGAGAGAATCATAATCTTCGGACTCCAGTTTTGTATTCAGATGATCGTTCACATCATCCAGGCTCATAGAACCTTCAATGATATATTCTCGGTCAGAAATCTGCTGAACCAGTTCATCTTCTTTTTCATCATACTCGTCGTGGATCTCACCAACGATCTCTTCCAGAATATCCTCCAGTGTGATGAGTCCTGCCATTTCGCCATATTCATCCAGCACGATGGCAATATTAAAGGTAGAATCCCTCATCTCAACGAGTAATTCAGAAATATTTTTATATTCGTAAGTGAAATGCGGCTCACGAAGAAAATCTTTCATATGAAACTCGGTATTTGCATCATAAAGAAGCAGATCCTTCATATTAATGATACCGACGATGTTGTCCTGCGTTTCCTCGTAGACCGGAAGACGGGTAAACTTATCTTCACGGAAAATATCGATCAGTTCTTCATAAGTATTGTCTACACTGGCAAAGGTGACATGGACTTTTGGAACCATGATATCTTTGGCGTTGGCATCTCCCAGATCAAATACATTGTAGATCATTTCCTTTTCATCGGATTCAATCACGCCATCCTCGTGGCTGACATCTACGATTGTACGAAGCTCTTCTTCAGTCATTGCGTTATTCACGGCATCAGGATCAACATGCATGATCAGCATGATCACACGGGAGAATAAATTAATGATGAAGATGAAAGGTGTCATGACCGTCATAAAAAACTTGAAAAATGGAATATAACGTAGCGTGACCTTTTCTGCGTTGATCGTTGCATAATTCTTCGGGGTAATCTCTCCGAATACGAGGATCGCAACAGTCAGTACAGCGGTTGCGATACTGACCATATAACCGCCAAAATGATAGGCAAGTGAAGTAGCAAGCGAAGAGGCAGAGATGTTCACGATATTGTTGCCGATCAGTATGGCACTGAGCATCTTCTGGGTATGATTCTCCGTAATATCAAGAACCATGGCAGCACGCTTGTTTCCCTCGTCTGCAAGGGAACGGAGACGGATCTTATTCACCGCCATCAGTGCTGTCTCGTTAGATGAAAAAAATGCTGAAAGAATCAGCAGGATAATCAATATAATCAGTTGGAAAGTGTCACTCGCGTCCACTTGAAATAATCACTCCTTTTGTATGATAAAAGTCAATTTAGATATACTCGATTAGTATACACTTTTTTCAGGTGATTTGCAAGTGGCGGCACAGTCCGGCGAGTGTGAACTGTTATTTTGGATCTGCTGCTTTTACAAAATGATGCAGATTCTGCTTTGAGTCGCTTTTCTCAGCCTATTTTATGAAAAGGGTGGCTTTACTTTAAATGTGGCGTGGTGTATGATGTTTACAGCACTTAACAGAAAAGAAATGGAGTAAAAATATATGGATTTATACAGCAGTCTGTGTACGATTACGAAGGAAGAAAATATTTTGAGAGATGAGCCGATGTGCAGACATACGACTTTCCGTGTGGGCGGACCGGCAGATTATTTTGTCACACCACAGTCAGTGGAAGAGATCCGGGGGATACTCGCAGTATGCCGGAAAGAGAATGTTCCTTATTATATTGTAGGAAATGGAAGCAATCTTCTTGTTGGTGACGGTGGATTCCGGGGAGTTGTTCTTCAGATTTTTAAAAAGATGAATGACGTCCGGGTAGAGGGCGAAAGGGTGACTGCCCAGGCGGGAGTGCTTTTGTCAAAGGTGGCAAGTGCAGCATATAATGCGTCATTGACCGGTCTGGAATTTGCAGCAGGGATCCCCGGTACACTGGGCGGTGCGGTAAGGATGAATGCAGGTGCTTATGGAGGCGAGATGAAGCAGGTGTTGGAAAGTGCAGTTGTCCTGACGCAGGAGGGAGAACTTCTGACGATCCCGGTGGAAGAACTGGGACTTGCTTACCGTACCAGTGTGGTAGAAAAGAAAGATTATGTTGTGGTGGAGGCAACACTCAGACTGAAAAAGGGCGATCAGGCAGCAATCCGTGAGGTGATGGATGATCTGAAGCAGCGGAGAGTGACAAAGCAGCCACTGGAATTTGGAAGTGCAGGCAGCACATTTAAGCGTCCGGAAGGCTATTTCGCAGGAAAGCTGATCGAGGATGCGGGACTGCGGGGATTCCGTATCGGGGACGCACAGGTTTCTGAAAAACACTGCGGATTTGTTATCAACAGAGGAAATGCGACAGCAGCCCAGGTCTGCGAGCTGATGCAGGAAGTTGTAAAGAAAGTGAAAGAGACTTCCGGAGTGACGCTGGAGCCGGAAGTGAAAAGGATAGGAGAGTTTTAGGATGCGTTTTGTTATCGTTACGGGAATGTCGGGAGCAGGAAAGTCTACGGCTCTGAAGATGCTTGAGGATATGGGATATTTTTGCGTGGACAATCTGCCGATCCCGCTTCTTCCGGGATTTGTCCAGATGTTGCAGAATACAGATACAGAGATGAAAAAAGTAGCTTTGGGACTGGATGTGAGAAGTGGACAGGATCTTTCCGGACTGAAGGAAAATCTGGAAGCAATGGATCGTGACCGGATCGGATATGAGATCCTTTTCCTTGATGCGAATGATGCAGTACTCGTGAAGCGTTACAAGGAGACGAGGAGGCAGCATCCTTTAAGCGGATCGGGAAGAGTGGATACCGGAATTGCGAAAGAAAGAGAAAAGATTCTTTTCCTTAAAATGAAGGCGAACTTATATTTTAGATACCAGTAAAATGCTGACCAGAGAGCTTCGGATCGAGCTGGAAAAGATCTTTGTGGATGGACAGAGTTTCTGCAATCTTTATATTACGGTTATGTCGTTTGGGTTCAAATATGGGATTCCGCAGGATGCGGATCTTGTCTTTGATGTGCGTTTTCTGCCGAATCCGTATTATATTGATACATTGCGGGAGAAGACCGGGAATGAGGCGGAAGTGCAGGATTATGTGATGCAGAATGATAAAGGAAGGATTTTCCTTGATAAGCTGAAAGACATGATGGAATTTCTGATCCCCAATTATATTCTTGAGGGAAAGAATCAGCTTGTGATCGCAATCGGATGTACCGGAGGAAAGCACAGATCAGTTACACTGGCGAATGCACTTTACCAGCTTCTGGATCAGGAAGAAAGTTATGGGGTGCGTATCGAACATCGTGATATCGGGAAAGACAGCATCACGAAAAGAAAGTAAAAGGTGGGAAAAATGTCGTTTTCCGGTAAAGTAAAAGAAGAACTGGCAGGAAATATCAGTCCGGCAAGACATTGCCGGATCGCAGAACTGGCTGCGTTTATAGGAATGTGCGGAACGGTTGTGATCAATAGTTTTGACCGGTACAGTATAAAAATCCATACAGAAAATTTACTTGTGGCAAGAAAAGTCTTTACATTGATTGAAAAAACCTTTAATATAAAGGCTGATGCCTCTGTAAGAAGGAATATCAGTAAGCAGACTGTGTCCTATGCAGTTGTGATCCGCAGGCATGAAGATGCACTGAGGATTCTGCAGGCAACAAAGATGACAGAAGAATATGAGGATAATGGAGAGAGTATTCATGCGGTAGATCCGCTGATCGTACAGCAGACCTGTTGTAAGAGAGCATTTTTGAGAGGTGCCTTTCAGGCATCGGGCTCCATGAGTGATCCGAACAAGTCTTATCATTTTGAGATTGTCTGTTCTACAGAAGAAATGGGAAAGCAGGTCTGTACTCTGATGCGGAGTTTTTCTATGGATGCAAAGACAGTTCTGAGGAAGAAGTCCTATGTGGTTTATCTGAAAGAGGGATCGCAGATCGTAGATATATTAAATATCATGGAAGCACACGTTTCTCTGATGGAACTTGAGAATGTCAGGATTTTAAAAGAGATGCGTAATACAGTAAACAGAAAAGTGAATTGTGAAACTGCCAATATTAATAAGACTGTATCAGCAGCAGTTAAGCAGGTTGAAGATATTACATATCTGAAAGAAACGATAGGTTTTGAAAATCTGCCGGAAGGACTTGTGGAGGCCGCTCTTGCCCGCCTTGCGAATCCTGATCTGACGTTAAAAGAGCTGGGAGCTGCTCTGAATCCCCCTGTTGGAAAGTCCGGTATCAACCATCGACTGCGGAAGCTGAGTGAGTTGGCAGATAAAGTGAGGCAAGAACAAGGAGGATTATTATGATTAAAGAATCTGTTGTAGTGAAGGCTGACCCTGGATTTGATGGACGTCCGATCGCACTTCTTGTACAGGAAGCAAGTCAGTATGCAAGTACAGTGTATATTCAGGTTGGAGAAAAGCATATCAATGCGAAAAGTATTATGGGGATGATGAGTCTGAACCTGATCGGTGGTGAGGAGATCACTGTCGTAACAGAGGGTGAAGATGAAGAAAAAGCAGCAGAGGGAATCAAATCTTTTTTTTGCGACGGTAGGATAAATTCCTGATAGAAGAGAAGTTAAGAGGGTTGTGCTGGAAAGTGCAGCCTTCTTTTATCTTAAATTTGGAGGTCTGTGAGTATGAAGAAGATGTTATTTATTTATAATCCCAATTCAGGCATGGGGCTTCTGAAACCGAAGCTCTCAGATGTGCTGGATATTTTTGTAAAGGGCGGATATGAGGTGACGGTCTATCCTACCCAGAAATATCATGATGCCGTAAGAAAGATGGGAGAATACGAGGAACAGTATGATCTCGTAGCATGCAGCGGAGGAGACGGAACGCTGGATGAAGTTGTTACGGGGATGATGAAGCGGGAGAAAAAAGTACCAATCGGATATATTCCGGCAGGAACAACGAATGATTTCGCAAGCAGTCTTCATATTTCAAAAAATATGCTGGAAGCTGCAGATACCGTTGTGAATGGAGTGCCGTTTGCGTGTGATGTGGGAGTGTTTAATCAGGATTACTTTGTCTATATTGCGGCATTTGGATTATTTACGGATGTTTCTTATGAGACGAAGCAGAGCATGAAAAATGTACTGGGACATCTGGCATACATATTAGAAGGAACGAAACGTATCTTTAATATTCCCTCTTACCGGATCAAAGTGACTCATGACGGAGAGACGATAGAAGATGAATTTATTTACGGAATGGTGACGAACTCCCGATCGGTGGGGGGATTTAAAGGAATTACAGGAAAGAATGTAGTCTTTGATGATGGGAAATTTGAAGTAACACTGTTCAAGACACCAAGGAATCCAATGGAACTGAACGAGATCCTGGGGGCGTTGGCACTGAGAAAGATCAACCCGAAGCGGATGTACTCTTTTAAGACAAATGAGGTTCATTTTGAGACAGAAGAGGAAATTCCATGGACGTTGGATGGTGAATTTGGCGGAGTGCATGAAGAAGTAGTGGTAAAAGACTGTCAGAAAGCACTTGAGATCATGGTAAAGCCGGAAGTCATTGAGGATGTCTCCGAGAAAAAGGAACAGAATAAAGCAGAGGATAGTATCGAGCTGAAAAGGAAGAAATTTCAGAAAATATACCAATATAAACTGAATTGAAGAAATTTTTAAAAATATTAAAAAAAAGTGAAAAAAGTACTTGCATTTTAAAAAAAACGTACTATATAATCATACTTGCTTGTGACGAAAGAAAGTACAGGCAAGTAAATATGGCTCCGTGGTCAAGCGGTCAAGACGCTAGCCTCTCACGCTGGAATCAGGGGTTCGATTCCCCTCGGAGTCACTAAGATCCACAGATTGTTCTGTGGATTTTTTGTTGTATCCGTGATGAAACGAAGTCTGAGGAGTATTCACCTGGGAAAGATATTTTACAAAAGTATTAGTCCAGAAAACGGAAATGACTTATTTGAAGTATAAAAAGGCGTAGAATTTAATTGTTAAAAATATGACGAAAATACTTCGGGATTGGCTGAATTTTTTTGACAAAATCACATGTCTCCAGATACTTGTCATTTAGAATGTTATGGTCTATAATGAGGAAAGCAAAGGTAACAATTTAAATGGAGGAATTTAATATGTTAGTATCAGCAAAAGAAATGCTTGAAAAAAGCAGTAGAAGGCCACTATGCAGTAGGGCAGTTTAACATCAATAATCTGGAGTGGACAAGAAGTGCGCTTCTTGCAGCAGAAGAGGTAAAATCTCCAATTATCCTTGGTGTATCTGAGGGCGCAGGAAAATGGATGACAGGATTCAAGACAGTTTCCGCTATGGTACAGGCCATGATTGAAGAACTGAATATCACAGTTCCGGTAGCATTACATCTTGACCATGGTACATACGAAGGATGTTATAAGTGTATAGAGGCAGGATTCTCCTCTATTATGTTCGACGGATCACACTATCCGATCGAGGAGAACATTGAGAAGACGCGTGAACTTGTGAAAGTCTGCAATGAGAAAGGAATTTCTCTTGAAGCAGAGGTTGCTCTATCGTGGAGAAGAGGATGGCGTAGTCGGAATGGG
>ENA-OQDL01000991-OQDL01000991.1-human-gut-metagenome-genome-assembly--contig:-NODE-991-length-15559-cov-4.154355_pt1 | contig 15559 bp, 18 predicted proteins | sample MGYA00242782_ERZ504609 | MGnify/ENA primary metagenome ERZ504609 (study PRJEB26092, sample SAMD00036320) | human gut metagenome | host: Homo sapiens | study: EMG produced TPA metagenomics assembly of... | reverse complement strand
AACGCCGGACAAGTATTGAACCATACATTATATTTCCTTCAGTTCACCCCCCAAACCCAACAAGCATGGAACCGTCCGGGCAAAATTTGGCAGAAGCCATCAAACCGGGGACTTCGGAAGCTTTGAAAACTTCAGAAAGAATTCAACGCCGCTTCCACAGGACTGTTTGGTTCGGGCTGGGCTTGGCTTTCTATAGACAAGCAAGGAAAACTACATATCACCAAAGAGCCAAATGGAAGCAACCCGTGGCGTGCAGGCCTGAAACCATTGCTGGGTTTCGATGTATGGGAACATGCTTACTATTTGGATTACCAGAACCGCCGTGCAGATCATGTGAACAAGTTATGGGAAATCATTGACTGGGATGTAGTAGAAAAACGTCTATAAAAGAACCCTTAACTATACATCATAATAAAGCTGCCTCGCACCCTATTCATTCAGGGAGCGGGGCAATCTGCTTTAAGATGCAAAGATACAGCAGATATGCATTCATCCTTTTACAAGAATAAACAAGCATAATGCAAGATAATCATAAAAAAACATTCTTCCACAAAAAATAAAGCAGTCTGTTGTAGCATTATTCATTTCTTTCCCATATCTTTGCCATCGTAAAACAAAGGGGTGCCCCACGTAAACAGCGGACGGGCTGAGATTATACCCTGTGAACCTGATGCGGTTAGTACCGCCGAAGGGATTGTTACTTCTTACCTCATACCATCCGGTCAAAAAGCAACTCTTTGTATTTACAAGTAAATTCATAAACTGATATAGTATGAAACTGACAGTAAACAGCAAAGAAACCGAAGTAAAGGACGGATGCACCGTAGCCGAACTTTCCACCTTTCTGGCACTTCCTGAGAAAGGTATCGCCATAGCGGTAAACAACCGGATGGTTCCCCGTATAGAGTGGGAGAAATGTGTGTTACACCCCAATGACAGTCTGGTAGTCATTAAAGCTGCATGTGGAGGATAAGACCGTGGAACTTCAATTCATCACTCACTTCACCGACACATATTCCTATTATGATTCCGCACGCATGGCCTTGGAAGGCGGTTGCCGCTGGATCCAGCTACGCATGAAAGACACTCCCGTTGACGAAGTGGAACGGGAAGCCATACGCCTGCAAGGCTTATGCAAAGACTATGGAGCGACATTTATCATAGACGACCACGTGGAGTTAGTTAAGAAAATTCATGCTGACGGAGTGCATTTAGGAAAAAAGGACATGCCCGTAGCCGAAGCACGGGGAATATTAGGAAAAGAATTCATTATCGGAGGCACCGCCAATACATTTGACGATGTAAAGATGCATTACAAAGCCGGAGCTGACTATATCGGCTGTGGCCCGTTCCGTTTTACTACTACAAAAAAGGATCTCTCTCCAGTGCTGGGACTGGAAGGTTACCGTTCCATTATTCTGCAAATGAAAGAGGCAAATATCCATTTGCCCATCGTTGCTATCGGGGGAATTACTTTGGAAGATATCCCTTCCATCATGGAAACGGGAATCACCGGTATTGCCTTGAGCGGAACCATACTCCGGGCGAAAGACCCGGTAGCGGAAACTAAACGAATCATGAATTTATAATAAAATCACAAAATACAATGAAGAAACTGATTATAGCTGGAAAAGAATTTAATTCCCGTTTATTCCTGGGAACCGGTAAATTCAATTCAAACACCGTAATGGAAGAAGCCATTCTGGCATCAGGGTGTGAAATGGTAACCGTAGCCATGAAACGCATTGAACTGGACGATAAGGAAGATGATATGCTGAAACATATCATTCACCCCCACATACAGCTATTGCCCAATACCTCCGGTGTGCGCACAGCCGAAGAAGCCGTCTTTGCCGCACAAATGGCCCGCGAGGCCTTTGGCACCAACTGGCTGAAACTGGAAATTCATCCCGATCCGCGCTACTTGTTGCCAGATTCTACCGAAACATTGAAAGCAACCGAGGAACTAGTCAAACTAGGTTTCGTCGTATTGCCCTATTGCCAGGCAGATCCTACATTATGCAAACGGCTGGAAGAGGCAGGAGCAGCAACCGTCATGCCGCTTGCCGCCCCCATCGGGACAAACAAAGGCTTGCAGACACGTGACTTCCTGCGCATCATTATCGAACAAGCTTCCGTTCCTGTGGTAGTAGACGCCGGAATAGGCGCCCCCAGCCATGCCACCGAAGCGATGGAAATGGGTGCGGACGCCTGTCTGGTCAATACAGCCATCGCAGTAGCCGGCCAACCGGTAGAAATGGCAATAGCCTTCAAGGAAGCTGTCATTGCCGGACGCCGCGCCTATGAAGCAGGCTTAGGAGCAGTAGGACAGAACTTGATCGCATCCGCCTCATCCCCTTTAACTTCATTCTTAGATTAAACAGAAATATGATAGACAAAAAGCAAGATAAAAAAGCATACGCTCATGCAGAAAAGGCATATATGCAAGGAACCCTGTTCCCATACATCAAAGTAGGAATGCAGAAAGTAAACCTGACTCCTACTGTGAACATAGTGAACGGTGAAAAGGTAACAACGCCCAATGCTCCTGTTTATATTTATGACACCAGTGGTCCGTTCAGTGATCCCAATATTAAAATCGATCTTAAGAAGGGACTTCCCCGTATGCGCGAAAGCTGGATTATTGGACGGGGAGACGTGGAAAAACTGCCCTCCATTACCTCAGAATACGGAAAGATGCGCCGTGACGATAAAAGTCTGGACCACCTGCGCTTTGAACACATCGCCCTGCCCTATCGTGCCAAAGCCGGAAAGGCCATCACACAAATGGCATACGCCAAAGCCGGCATAGTTACACCGGAAATGGAATATGTAGCCATCCGTGAAAACATGAATTGCCGGGAACTGGGCATCGACACCTTTATCACCCCTGAATTCGTGCGTGATGAAATAGCCGCAGGGCGTGCCGTACTTCCCGCCAATATCAACCACCCCGAAAGCGAGCCTATGATTATCGGCAGGAACTTTTTAGTGAAGATCAACACGAACATAGGAAACTCCGCCACCACTTCCTCCATTGACGAAGAGGTGGAAAAAGCCGTGTGGAGCTGCAAATGGGGAGGTGATACCCTGATGGATCTCTCGACCGGCGATAACATTCACGAAACACGCGAATGGATTGTCCGCAACTGTCCTGTCCCCGTAGGTACCGTACCTATTTATCAGGCATTAGAGAAAGTAAACGGTAAAGTAGAGGATCTGAATTGGGAGATTTATAAAGATACATTAATCGAACAATGCGAACAAGGAGTGGACTACTTTACCATCCATGCCGGAATACGCCGCCACAATGTTCATCTTGCCGACAAACGTCTGTGTGGCATCGTAAGCCGCGGAGGCAGCATCATGAGCAAGTGGTGTCTGGTACATGACAAGGAAAGTTTCTTATATGAGCATTTTGATGACATCTGTGATATTCTGGCACAATACGATGTAGCCGTATCCTTGGGTGACGGACTTCGTCCGGGCTGTATCGCTGACGCTAATGACGAGGCACAGTTTGCCGAACTGGATACCATGGGTGAACTTGTACTCCGAGCATGGAACAAAAACGTACAGGCATTCATTGAAGGACCGGGGCATGTACCTTTGCATAAAATCAAAGAAAACATGGAACGCCAAATCTCTCACTGTCACAACGCACCGTTCTACACTCTCGGTCCGCTGGTAACGGACATCGCTCCGGGATATGACCATATCACTTCGGCCATCGGTGCCGCACAAATCGGCTGGTTAGGCACTGCCATGCTATGTTATGTCACCCCGAAAGAACATCTGGGATTGCCCAACAAAGAAGATGTACGCATAGGTGTCATCACTTACAAGATTGCTGCCCATGCGGCCGATCTAGCGAAAGGGCATCCGGGCGCACAGATCCGCGACAATGCTTTAAGCAAGGCACGTTATGAATTCCGTTGGCGCGACCAGTTCCATCTGAGTCTGGATCCCGACCGCGCTTTGGAATACTTCAATGAAGGCCGCCATACGGACGGTGAGTACTGTACCATGTGCGGACCCAACTTCTGCGCTATGAAACTGAGCCGCGACTTGAAGAACGTGGGTAATTAAACAACTGACTTTGTAAAAACTATGGAAGATTTCAAGAAAGCACTTGAAGGAACTTTAGGAAGAAAACACATAGACAACATAGTAGATCAAGTGGCCAGCTCCCCCGACCGCTTTGATGCTCTTTATACTCTAACGCAGCATGAAGAAACAAGGATAGCCTGGCGTGCCACTTGGGCTTGTGAAAAACTGAGTCTCCTCCTTCCTTCCCTATTGATGGATAAAAGGGAGGAACTGATGTTACGGGCCATGCAATGCCCCCACGATGGAACAAGACGCCTGCTACTGAATATCCTTCATCATCTTCCTGTCCCGAAGCCTGTCAACGCAGCTTTCTTCGATTTCTGCCTTCAAGGCATGCTATCTTCTGCCGAAAGCGCATCCGGACAAGCCGTCTGCATGAAACTTGCCTACGACATCTGCCTGGAAGAACCGGAACTGACAGGAGAGCTGAAAGCATATCTGGAAAATATGGAACCGGAATACTATACGGTTGCAGTGCAATGTGTCCGCAACAACATCCTAAAAAAAATAAGGTAATGAAGATATTGATACTCAACGGAAGTCCTCGTTGCCAAGGACTTATCAGCCGAATGCTGGACATCATGGCCGAAGAAGCTCGCATACGTGGCGCCGAAGTGGAAGCAATATCCATCCATAAATTGCAGGTACGCCCCTGTACAGGATGCATGGCTTGCCGCAGCCGGCAGGCCTGTGTCCTACCCGAAGACGATGCGCAGCGCACGCTTCAAAAGATACAATGGGCAGACGTGCTGATTGTCGGATCACCCTGCTATTGGGGAAACATGAACGGACATCTGAAAGTAGTGTTCGACCGCATCGTGTACGGCATGATGGGAGAAAGTCCGAAAGGACTCCCCCAAGCGTTGCATAAAGGCAAGAAAGCAGTCATCGTAAGCACCTGCTCCACCCCATGGCCGTTCAATATCTGGTTTAACCAGACACGCGGTGTAGTAAAAGCGTTGCGCGAAATTCTGAAGTGGAGCGGATTCTCTATCAAAGGCGTTATCCAGAAGGGAGGAACGAAGCAACATCCCGAGCTGACGGAAAGCGACAAAAAGAAATGTAGAAAAATAATAAGAAACTTATAGCTTGAAACCTGTTTAAATGCCGAAAAAGTTTAAATAGGCTCTTATAGAAGCGAAATCATCTTATAGAACTATAACAAAAAAAATTATGTTTTCAGAAGAACTTGAAAAAATAGATTGGGAAGAAACCACCAAAACCATCTACTCCAAGACCGAAAGTGATGTGCTCCGCGCTCTTGGCAAGGAACATTGCGATGTGGACGACTTTATGGCGCTCATCTCCCCCGCAGCAGCAAAATACCTGGAGCCGATGGCGCAACTAAGCAAAAAATATACCGAAGAACGTTTCGGCAAAACCATCTCCATGTTTATACCGCTGTATATCACCAACTCCTGCACCAATTCTTGTGTGTATTGTGGTTTCCATATCAGCAACCCGATGGCACGTACCATCCTCACCCCCGAACAGATTGAAGATGAATACAAAGCCATCAAGAAACTGGGGCCCTTTTGAGAACCTGTTACTGGTGACCGGAGAGAATCCGGCAAAAGCCGGAGTCCCTTATCTGGCTAAAGCTTTGGACATCGCCAAAAAATATTTCAGCAATCTGAAGATAGAGGTAATGCCCCTCAAAGCCGAAGAATATGCCGAACTGAAAGAACACGGACTGAATGGAGTCATTTGCTTTCAGGAAACTTATAACAAAGCCCGTTATAATATATATCACCCACGCGGGATGAAATCCAAATTCGAGTGGCGGGTAAACGGCTTCGACCGCATGGGTCAGGCAGGAGTCCACTCCATTGGCATGGGAGTACTTATCGGACTGGAAGAATGGCGCACCGATGTGACCATGATGGCTTATCACTTACGCTATCTTCAGAAAAAGTATTGGAAAACCAAATACAGTGTCAACTTCCCCCGTATGCGTCCGGCAGAAAACGGTGGTTTCCAGCCGAATGTCATCATGAATGATCGTGAGTTGGCACAGCTCACTTTTGCCATGCGTATTTTCGATCACGATGTAGATATCTCCTACTCCACTCGTGAACCGGCACAAATCCGCGACAACATGGCAGGGCTAGGAGTGACTACCATGAGTGCTGAAAGCAAAACTGAACCGGGGGGATACTATACCTATCCGCAAGCTTTGGAACAATTCCATGTAAGTGATGAGCGTACAGCCGTAGAAGTAGAACACGCACTGAAATCATTAGGAAGGGAGCCGGTATGGAAAGACTGGGATGTTTCTTTTGACAAGTTCACGCCAATACGATAGATTTTACCCATATTTTTAAAGGAATGGGGCTGTATAAATGATACAAAGCTCCTTTTTTTCAAATTAACAACAAACAAAGTGGAAAGATATAACCGTCAAATTATTCTCCCTGAATTTGGGGAGAAAAAAGGACAACAACGGCTTCAGCAGGCCAAAGTGCTTATTGTCGGTGTAGGTGGTCTGGGATCTCCTGTTGCCTTGTACCTGACAGGAGCCGGAGTAGGTACCATCGGATTAATAGACGATGATGTGGTAAGTGTCAGCAACTTGCAACGTCAAGTACTTTATAGTGAAGCCGAGGTAGGCATGCCCAAAGCTATCCAAGCCAAGAAACGTCTTGAAGCCCTGAACCATGATGTACAAATCAATGCCTATCCCACAAGACTGACTAAAGAGAATGCGGATGAAATTATCCGTACCTACGACATCATTATAGATGGATGTGATAATTTCGCTACCCGCTATCTTATCAATGATATCTGTGTGAAATGGGGAAAAGTTTATGTATATGGTGCCATCCGTGCCTTCGAAGGTCAAGTATCCGTTTTCAATTACCAAGGAGGCCCGATTACCGCCACTTTTTCCCCCGGACGAAACAGAAATGCTATCCATGCCCCATCCGCCCAAATGGAGTATTAGGTGTAACCCCCGGCATAATAGGTTGTGCCGAAGCTGCTGAAGTGTTGAAGATTATAGGTGAATATGGCGAAGTGTTAAGCGGCAAATTATGGACGATTAACGTAAAAACGATGGAAACCCATCTCATTTCTTTCTAGAGGAATCGAACCGACCCTATTCAAAAGACATTAATTCCTCAATTATGTGCCAACAGTCGAGGCATGACGACATCCGTCGTCCGGCATCGACCGGCACATGGATAGTTTGACTTTATCCTATAATATGTGGTACAAACTCGGACAAGTTATCTGTAACCTCCATACGATTTTCGCGAATACCGATGCCCGCAGCTTCTCCTCCTATAATCCAAGAACCAATAACTGGATATCTGCCACTGTACGCTGTCGGTTCCACATACTCCTGATATACATAAGCTCCAGTGTTATAATCACCCTCCGTTTCAGCTATACGTACATATTCCTCCCAATCCCGGATATCAACAACGCTTACATTATGACCTTCACGAGAGAAGACCGGTTTTTTTACAAAACAATCCCGACCGAGGGCGCGACAAATAACAAGGAAGCACATAAGGAGAATCCGGAAACAACTCGTACAATGTGGCAAGGATCGCCTTATTGGACATCACCAATTTCCATATCGGCTCCAACCATTCCATTTCCGCTAGACATCCGTCAGGACTTTCGTCCACCATCCACTCCCACGGATAAAGTTTAAAGCACCGGTTCACTAGTTCACCTGCCGGATCAAAAAAATCGTCCATTTTGCAAATCCAGCGCCTGCATATCCAATACTCGGGTAGAAAACCCAGCCTCCATCGCCGTACTTGCCAGATATTGCAACGTTCCTGTATCTTCATTATTCTCTAATGCACCAGCAAAATGAATCTCTCCTTTTTTGGGGAAAATATCTTTCCATGACTGCACCAATCCTTCATGAATACCATTAAACTGGTCGCATTCCGGAAAAACATCCTCTTTCCATTGCCATTGGATAACAGATGCTTCAAGCAAAGAAGTCGGTGTATCAGCATTGAACTCCAATATTTTCGGAGTACCATCCTTGGCTAATATAAAATCAAAACGACCATACAGACTTAACTCATCCGCACCCCAAGAAGCACGGATACGCTCACCAATCTCCTTCGGAATATTCAATGCACGCTCCATAAATTCCGGGTTATCTTCAATAATGAATTGAGCAGCCTCACAATACAGACGGTACGCCTCATTGGTTGCTTCCTCCAAACAGGCTGTTTCTTCAGCCGTAAAACGATAATACGCTTCCTCGCGCCAATAATCACCATGAAAATCAAAGCCCAGCGCTTCTATTTTCTCACGGTAGTCTGAACGTGGCGTAACAGGTATTCTTTTCATATCCGCTTCCTATTAACTATGAACACCGGATGAACGGCGTGTTTTCCCAAAAACACTTCCGCTCGATTTTGATTTTGTAGACGATTTTGCCCCCACATTCACTTTTGAAGGAGCATCCACTTTCATTCCGTTAGCATCTGTCCACGAATCAGATTTAGGATAATAATAATGTGTGGTAGAAAGTCCGTTGGCCATAGACGACATTAATGCCCAACGCATTAGCATAGCGTTATAAATCCAACTGTTTCCCTGATGATCACGGTACTCTTCTTGATCTTTAGGATTCTCAGGCAATTCCGTTTTTTGCGTACATCCGGCAAGTGCCATCAAACAAAATGCGGCTGCAAGAAATTGTTTTTTATTCATAATTCTATCTATTCGTCTTGTTTTATTAGCGCAAAAGTAAATAAAAAACGCCTATTTCATACAGATACACACAGATTATTTAAAACTTTTCCATCGCATGAATCACTTTTTCGGGGAAAGTATCCCATTGATTTACAGGTTTATCAAAAATAAATCTATAAATCCACTAGGATTATTACAAATAGGTTGCTATCTTTGCTTAGCAATTAGTCATAAGGTATGAAGTTAATTCTAATAACGCCCCCCACTTATTTTGTGGAGGAAGATAAAATAATTACAGCTCTTTTCGAGGAGGGACTAGACACACTCCATCTGCGAAAGCCCGGTACAGCACCCATGTTTGCAGAACGTCTGCTAACCCTTATCCCCGAACAATATCACAAACGCATCGTGGTTCACGGACATTTTTATCTGAAAGAGGAATACAAACTGAAAGGAATTCACCTGAACGGTCGTAATCCGAACCTGCCGGAAGGATACAAAGGACATGTCAGTTGTTCTTGCCATTCGCTAGACGAAGTTAAAGAGCGCAAATCCAGTTGCGATTATGTATTTCTGAGTCCGGTATTCAATAGCATATCCAAACTAAATTATAACTCGGCATACACCGCCGAAGAACTCCGTACCGCCGCCAAAGCAGGCATTATTGACAAAAAAGTCATAGCTTTGGGAGGCATTGACGAAGAAAACTTGCTGGAGGTAAAGGACTTTGGTTTCGGAGGAGCCGCCATATTGGGCGCCCTTTGGAATAAATTCGATGCGTGTACCGATCGCGATTATCGGTGCGTGATAGAACATTTCCGGAAATTAAGAGATTTAGCAGACTGATTTATCAAAATAATTTAGAATAGAAGCCTAAAAAACGAAGAATATGCTTCAAACCAAGCATATTACAATAATGAGAAGTTATTTTTAAATTTCTATTTTTAATTTCTAATTATAATACGTACCTTTGCACGCAAATTAACAAATAGGTAATATCTATTACAAAAATGAGCAAAACATCACCTTTTAGGGTATTCTCAGGAACAAATTCGAGATACCTTGCAGAAAAGATTTGCAACAGCCTCGGTTGCAAATTAGGAAACATGAACATCATGCATTTTGCTGATGGTGAGTTCGCTGTTTCTTATGAAGAATCAATTAGAGGCGCACATGTTTTTCTAGTTCAATCTACCTTTCCTAACTCTGACAACTTAATGGAACTGCTGCTAATGATTGATGCAGCTAAAAGAGCCTCTGCAAAAAGCATTGTAGCCGTTATTCCCTACTTTGGATGGGCACGTCAGGACAGAAAAGACAAACCTCGTGTTTCTATCGGTGCTAAACTGGTAGCCGATCTTCTGAGCGTAGCAGGCATCGACCGTTTAATCACAATGGATTTGCATGCCGATCAGATTCAAGGATTCTTTGATGTACCGGTAGACCACCTCTACGCTTCTGGCGTATTCCTGCCTTACATTGAATCATTGCAACTGGAAGACTTGGTAATCGCAACTCCGGACGTGGGTGGTTCAAAACGCGCCAGCACTTATTCCAAATATTTGGGTGTACCCTTGGTACTCTGCAACAAGACGCGCCTGAAAGCCAATGAAGTGGCCACCATGCAAATTATCGGTGATGTAAAAAATAAAAATGTCATCTTAATTGACGATATGGTAGATACAGCAGGTACTATTACCAAAGCTGCCGATATTATGAAAGAAGCGGGAGCTATTTCCGTCCGCGCTATCGCTTCTCACTGTGTAATGTCAGGTCCTGCATCCGAACGCGTTCAGAACTCCGGCTTGGAAGAAATGGTATTTACCGATAGTATTCCTTATGCTAACCGTTGCTCTAAAGTGAAGCAACTGACCATTGCTGATATGTTTGCTGAAACAATCCGCCGCGTGATGAATAATGAGTCTATCTCTTCACAATACATCATTTAATCTTTATATGATTATAGAAATAAAAGTCCGGACTTTCCCAAGTTCGGACTTTTATTTTAATTCTACCTAAAGATTGGATTCCCTAAATCGTTTTATCAGCAAGACTAAATGTTTCCTTCCCTTATAAAGTCATTTCTTTCTTCGATGATTCCTGCGATGATATTGAGCCTTTTCATGCTGATAACGCTGAAGTTTTCTATACACGGTGAATACTACCATAATCCCGGCAGATACCAGAATCACAATAACCACGCCTACCCCCAAATTATCCCCCTTTACACACGACCACATTTCCAAGACCAATTCGGTCTTGTCACCGGAATCACGAATCATGGCACAACGCTCCACCACTGTACGGTCAGGATACTGTACCTTATCTATTTGTATACTATCGGCAGCAGGACCGAAAAAATAGCTTAAATCTGCAAAGTAAGATAAAGTAGTATCTATTTTTGCCTCCAAAATCTCGGGAGTAGCAACGGCACTCACATAACCACAGGCGTCCATATTACGTAAAGCCACATCGGGACGGCATAAATAATTAATAAAATAACTGGCAGCCTTTTTATTTCTAGCATACTTAGGGATCACCCATCCGTCATACCACACATTACTTCCTTCCACCGGCACCTCATAGTCCAGATGGATACCCACTCCTTCAGCCTCTTCTATCGCCCATACCGCATCCCCGCTCCAGGTCATGTTCAGCCATGCTTTACCTTTAGTCATCATTTCCTTGCCAAAATCAGCTTCCCAACCTGCTATCAAGGGTTTCATGGCTTTCAGATACTTCTCAACTGTATCGATGGATGCTTGCGAATAGTTGTTCATCAACTCCTCTACCGTAACCTTGCCTTTTTTCAAATCCTCGGCATTGGCATAAATCAATGCGGTACCATATGCATCACGATAACTTTCCTTCATCAGGATCTTGTTCTCATATTTCAGATTCCAAAGACTGGCCCAAGTCCTGGCATCTTCCGCTGGAACATGATCGGTATTAAAAAGGATACCTGCTGTTCCCCACATATAACCGATGGCATAATCTGAAGCACGATGCCCCGACCAGCTCAATTTATCCAATTGTTCACGGATATAAGGAGATTCATTATGCAGATAATTGGGGGTCTTTCCAAAAACGGTATCAATGGGAAGCAATAAACCTTTCCTCAGCATGCGCTCTATGATATACTCCGAAGGACAAACTACATCAAAATCTTCATGCCCGCGTTCTATCTTGGTCAACATGATTTCATTGATGTCAAAAGTCTGATAGACAATCCGAATATCTTCCCCCGTCTGTTCTTTGTACCACCGGGGAAATTCCGCCAACATATCCTCATCAATGTAATCGGCCCAATTATATATTTTCAGCACACTCTCACGAGGCTCTATGTTATAGCATCCGGTTAAAGAGAATAACGCGCACACACACACCATCAGCCATCTATTTATTTTCCTCATTTTTTATACCTCCTTTTTCTTGCCTGCACGGCGATTGATGATAACCAGCAATACCAGCACCAATACGAATATAATGGTAGAAAGCGGACGAAGTTCAGGGGTCAACCCTCCTTTCCGTGCATCCGCATAAATATAGGTGGAAAGAGTTTCAAGCCCTTCATTACCAATAGTAAATACAGTCACGGCAAAATCGTCAATGGACAAAGTCACCGCCAACATAAAACCTGAAATCATTCCCGGAAGAATCTCAGGAACAATCACCTTGCGGAGTGCCTGCATAGGAGTAGCCCCCAAGTCAAGCGCCGCCTCATAAATATTCGGATTCATCTGTTTCAAACGCGGCAACACACTTAACACCACATATGGAGTACAGAATGTGATATGTGCAAGCACTACAGTGGTATATCCTTGTGGAATACCCAAAGATACGAACAGCAAGAATAGAGATATACCAATAATAATATCTCCATTCAAAATAGGGATATTATTGACAAAACTGATTGCTTTACGGGCACGGGGACGAAGATTGAATATGCCGATTGCCGTAATACTGCCCAGCAAGGTGGATACGGTAGCTGCAATAAAGGCAATGCTCAAGGTATTGACCAAGGCATTTGTCAATGAATGATGTGTACCCGCAACAAATAGGGATGAATAGAGTTTGGTGGAAAACCCGGTCCAGTTGCCCAGCACCTTTGCTTCGGTAAACGAATAGATCATAATGATAAAAATAGGCGCATAAAGCAATAGCAGAAGCAGCCACAAATACCCCTGACACAAAATTTTCTTTACCATAGTCCGCCTCCTTCGTTATGATCCTTATCATCTGAAGCGAGCAAGGTTGTCGCACCAATAAGGAACAACATGATCAACGACAAGGCCGCCCCATAATTCCACATACTATTATTAATATTTTCCTGGATAGTAGTGCCAAATAATTTAATATTATTCATTGTCAATAATTCGGCAATAGCAAATGTGGAGATAGTAGGCATAAATACCATTAATATACCACTCACAATACCCGGCATAGACAGGGGCAACACAGCCTTGAAAAACACTTGCATGGGATTGGCGCCCAAATCTTGCGCCGCTTCCACATAACTTTTATCCAATTTCTGCAAAGTGTTGTAAATAGGATAAATCATAAAAGGCAAAAAATTATATACCATACCGAATATCAAAGCCCCCTCTCCTAAAGATACGTTCATAAAATCGAACAAGGCCACCGTAGCCAGTGTACGTATTAAAATATTCACCCACATGGGCAAAATAAACAATACCACCACTGTCGATGCATATTTCATCCGCGTCTGTGTCAGAATATAGGCAGCAGGATATCCCAATAAGATACATACCACTGTTGTGATAATGGCCACGCCAATAGAATAAACAAATGTGTTGATTGCCTCGGGATGGGCGAAAAATTTGGCAAAATTTCCCAATGTGAAATGCCCCGCATCATCCATAAATGCATAAACCACTATTAAAAGTAGCGGAAGAATAACAAATACCGCCGAAAATATCACGTAAGGAATAGTCCAACTTTTACGTGAAGACAAGAAAAATCGTATCGTTCTGAGCACCTCTTTTCTTTATTATGATTCTACAATCTGAGTTATTTTTATACTTTCAGGAAAGATGCTGATACCTACATGATCACCATTGTCCCATACATCATTGGTATCAACAAAAATATCCTCACCCCAGTCCGATGACACAGTGAGGTGATAATGATCTCCCTTATATAGGATAAAACGTACATCTCCGGTTAAAGTTCCATCCTCTTCATTATCCTGCAAAATGATATCCTTGAAATCTACCTGCACTTTTACTTTAGTTCCCGGCTCAATGTCAACCACTGGCAGACACTCAAACGTACATCCCAGAAATTCCACATGCGTTCCATCTGTCAGTTCTCCTTCAAACGTATTGCATACACGTTCTTTTTTCATAATATGGATATCAAAAGGTTTTATCAACAAACCTACCTGCTCACCCACAGCAAAATGATGATAGTCCTGTACAATAAATTCATAACCATTGGCCTCGACCACCATTTCATAATGCACACCTTTAAAGATGGATGAGGTTACGATACCTGAAAGCTGTGAAGCATCCGAATCCGGAAAAATATACCAATCTTCAGGACGTACCACAACATCTACCGGCATATTTTCACCGAAACCTTCATCTACACATTCAAATTCCACTCCTGCAAAACGCACAAGCTTGTCCTGTATCATAGTTCCGTTCAGAATATTGCTCTCACCTATAAAATCAGCTACAAACGAATTGATGGGTTCGTTATAAATATCCACCGGTGTTCCGATCTGCTGTATTTTTCCTTCACTCATTACAACAATCGTGTCGCTCAGTGTTAAAGCTTCCTCTTGGTCATGCGTCACATAAATAAAAGTGATGCCCAATGTCTTATGCATCTCTTTTAATTCCATCTGCATATCTTTACGCATCTTCAAGTCCAAAGCAGCCAAAGGCTCATCCAGCAACAACACCTCCGGCTCATTGACAATAGCACGGGCTATGGCTACACGCTGTTGCTGCCCGCCTGACAAGGAATTCACATCCCGATACTCATAGTCCGTCATCCCTACCATACGAAGAGCAGCCTTTACTTTCTTCTCGATAGTCTGCTTAGAGATCTTTTTTCAATTTCAATCCGAAGGCAATATTATCGAACACATTCAAATGAGGGAACAAAGCATACTTCTGGAACACAGTATTTACCGGACGCTTATGCGGAGGTGTCTGCGTGATCTCTTTTCCAGCTATCTTTATCTCGCCTTCCGAAGCAGTCTGAAAACCGGCAATCAAACGTAAAAGAGTTGTCTTTCCGCAACCGGAGGGTCCCAACACAGTTACAAACTCACCTTTTTTTACATATAAATTAATGTTATCCAAGACCATTTTATCACCAAAAAACTTGGAAACACCTTTTACCTCAATTATATAATTAGATTGTTGCATACTCATTTTGTAATTGAGTTGCAAAATTACGGTATTTTTCAAGAATGGAGGATATAAATAAAGTAATATTTATTCATCCGACTAATAATTTTCCATTGTGCGTACTATTTCTCTTCTCCCAGCAAAGTGAATGATAGGCTTTTGAGAAATTGTAAACAAAAAAATGAGACCTTCTCCCTGCTCGGATTCAACATCTACCCGATCTCCCATAATAATACTGCTACAAATAGAAAGTCCCAATCCTATACTCTACTTGAAAGTATTCAATTGTACAAAGCGTTAAAATATCTGCCCCTGCTTCTCTTCCGGAATTCCACAATCTGCATCATTTCGAGAAAAATACATTTTCCCTCCTGTTGTTCATAACCCATGATAAAACT
>ENA-OQDL01000990-OQDL01000990.1-human-gut-metagenome-genome-assembly--contig:-NODE-990-length-15562-cov-3.642436_pt1 | contig 15562 bp, 14 predicted proteins | sample MGYA00242782_ERZ504609 | MGnify/ENA primary metagenome ERZ504609 (study PRJEB26092, sample SAMD00036320) | human gut metagenome | host: Homo sapiens | study: EMG produced TPA metagenomics assembly of... | reverse complement strand
GGGATGCACTTCCAAGCCCAGCGGGTCGGCGAACGCATGCGCGGTGGCTGCGGCACGCCCCAGATCGGAACAGATGACCAGCCGGTTCGGAATATCGGGACGACGATCAACATACAGTTCACGCAATGCGTCGGCCGTCTGGCGAACCTGCCATTGTCCGACTTCGTCGAGGGGAATGTCGATCTGGCCTTGCAGACGATGCTGCGCATTGTAGGCGGTACGTCCGTGACGCACCAGCGTGATGGCGTGCACGTGTTCCGGTACTGCGCTGTTATGCTCAAGTTCGACGTTTCGAGGCATGCTGCTGCTCTCCGTTGCTTTCTCGATTATGGAATGTTTGCGAAAACTGCTTCGCTTGATATGAAAACATGCCTTCCGCATCTATACGGGAAAGCATGTTCATACGTGTTATTCCGCGGTTTCCGCGGTCTCTTCGTCGGAAGTCTCCGGATGTTCGAGCTGCAGGTCGATGCTCGGGCAATCCTTCCACAAGCGTTCGAGGCGATAGAAGTCGCGGGACTCCTGATGCATGACGTGGATCACGAAATCACCATAGTCGAGCAGCACCCACTGGCCTTCGGTCAAGCCTTCGCGGGAACGCGGTTGACGCTTGCCGCTTTTGAGATACAGGTCCTTTTCGATCTCTTCGGCAACCGCCAACACCTGACGTTCGTTCGAAGCGGTGGCGACGAGCATCGCGTCGGTAATGGCCAATGGTTCGGTGACGTCGAAGGCAACAAGGTCGGTGGCCTTCATACGGTCGGCCGCGGCGGCGGCGATGCGAATGGCGTCGATGGAATCTTGTACTGCCGGCATATTCAGCGCTCCCATTCGGGCTTCCAGCCCTCTACTACATGTTGTGTGTTTTCGGAATAGACCATGGAATCGTCCGGAACGTCGTGGCGTACCACGGAACCGGCTCCGGTAGTGACGCCGCTGCCGACTTCGACAGGGGCCACGAACAGGTTGCCGGCACCGACGTGCACGTTCGATCCGATGGTGGTGTGGTGCTTGTGCACGCCATCATAGTTGGCGGTGATGGTACCGCCGCCGATATTGGTGTGCTCACCCAAGTCGGCGTCGCCGACATAGCTCAGGTGCGGCACCTTGGTGCCGTTGCCGATGTGCGCCTTCTTCATTTCCACAAAGGCGCCGGCCTTGGACTCCTCGCCAAGATCGTTGCCCGGACGCAGGTACGTCCACGGACCGATGTTGGCCGCGCGACCGATGTGGGTTTCCTGCACGCGGGAACGCTCCACATGGGCGTCGGCATCGATGACCGCGCTGATAAGTGTTGTGTATGGGCCGACCTGCGCGCCCTCGCCGATCACGGTCTGGCCTTCCAGGAAGCATCCGGGAAGGATCACCGCATCGCGTTCGATACGCACGTCATCTTCGATCCACGTGGTTTCAGAGTCGAGAATGGTCACGCCCTTACGCATCCAATGCTCGCAGATACGCTTGTTGTGAGCTTTGGCGAGCGCTGCGAGCTGCACGCGGTCGTTGACACCTTCGACGCTCAACGGGTCGGGGGCGGCGAACGCACCGACGGCACCGTTGGCTTTGGCGGTTTCGAGTGCGTCGGTCAGGTAGAACTCGCCTTGGGCGTTGTTGGATTTGAGGTTGGCGATCGCTTCAGCCAGCAGTTTGGCATCGAACACGTAGACGGACGTGTTCACTTCATGCACGGCCAGTTCGCTGCTGTTGGCGTCCTTTTGTTCGACGATGCGCAGCACGTTGCCTTTGCTGTCGCGGATGATGCGACCATAGCCAGTAGGATCGTCAAGAATGGTGGTGAGCACGGTGGCTCCGTTGCCGCTTTGCTCATGGAAGGCAAGCAGCTGGTTCAACGTGTCGGCGTCGAGCAGCGGCATATCCGAAGCTGCGATCAGCACCGAGCCGTCAAGACCGCCTTGCTCCTTCAACTGCGTCATGGCGCACTGCACGGCTCGCCCGGTGCCGGGAATGTCGTCCTGATTGACGATGGTGACACGCTCATTGTAGGAGCGGGCCGCTTCGGCGACTCGTTCCGCCTGGCAGTGCACGACCACGGCCAACGTTTCAGGGTCGAGCGCCGACACGGAGTCCATCACACGGTTCAAAAACCGTCTTTCCGGGCCAAAGTGTGCAGCACTTTCGGCTGTTGGAACGCATGCGGTGCCCTCACCCGCCGCAAGAATAATCGCGGCACTTAATGCCAGTGTCTAATCTCCAATTCCTCCGGCTCTCACAAATCCAGACACGAAGCCAGTTATCCGACGTTCCATCTTAAAACGAGCCCTCCCTAAACGCAAAACAACCACGTCTCGGAATGACTTGTGGAGCGCTGGAATGTCAGCATGCGTGCCTCGGAATGACTACCGTCTGATAGACGACTATGGAAAACAGCAATAACTACAAGGCGTTGCGCCGGAGACGGAGCGGATAGATTGATGTCCGACATGAACGTGGGGGTATCTCACGTAATGTATCACCATTTTTTGGGAAGGGAATGATAGTAATGTCAGACATCGCATATGATTGGATCGCCCTCGGCGTAGCCGCGATCCTGTTCGTCATCCTGGCGTTTCTCAAACGTAAGAAAAACGCGGGTTTCACCACACGCGTGTTGCTTGCAACGGCATTCGGTATCATTTTGGGAATCGCTTTCAACGGCCACACTGATTATGTCGGCGCGGTGGGTTCCATCTGGTCCAACGCAATTACCGCACTGGTGGTTCCGCTGCTGCTGTTCAGCATCATCTCCAGCATCACGAACCTTGGAGAGTCCATGCGCTTAAAGAGTATTGGTGCGAAAACCGTATTCTTCCTGCTGCTTAACACTGACGAAGTTGAATCCAATCCACTTCTTCAAAGCGTTCTTCCCTGCCGGAGTGGTCGCGTTCACCTCGGAAAGCAGCATCGGCACGGTTCCAGTCACCGTGCGTCAGTTACGTAGCGCAGGCGTTCCAGGAGATATCGCCTCGTTCGTTGCCGGAACGGAGCCCTCACAGAGGGCAAATATCACGAATGACGCCAAATCCGATTCAGCCAACGTCTCCCACCAACAGAGCGGTTTCGCTCTGAACTTCGCACCCAATGCAATGTTCTCCGCCAGTGGAGATGACGCCTGCTGCGGCACGAAGCCGAACAAATAATCCATCCACAAATCAACAGACACCTGTGGGAGAATACCGGATCGAAGTGTTCGAACGACGTTAGGCTGTCAGAGCATGCCGAGCAGCTCGGCCTCGTCACGCATGGCGCGGTACAGCATCCACTCCTGCCTGGCGTCGGACAATGCGCGGTGCTCCTCCATGTCGGCGATGTGGTAGTCGACGATGAGGGTGGAAACTTTGTGGCTTCGTTTTTCCGGATGCAGTCGACGGCTGAGGTCCAGAGTGTCGACGAAATGGTGCGCAAAGCGCGCGTCTCGCTCCGAGTAAGCGAGCTGTACAGCATTGTCGAGGAACGACATGTCGAAGGACGCATTGTGCGCCATGACCACGGCTGTGTCCGAACACCAGCGTGCAAACTCATCCATGACTTCACGCACATCCGGTTTGCCGAGCAGCATGCCATCGTCGATTCCCGTCAAACCAGTGATTCTTGACGGAACGTGTTCGAACGGGTTGATGAGCTGGTCGAATTCGTCAACCAGCTCATCATTACGGATTTTGACCGCGCCGATCTCAATGAGCTTGGCACCTTTGCGCACACTCAATCCGGTTGTTTCCGTATCGATCACGATGTAATCCGTGAATCGTCCGGACAACGGGTCCAAACGTCGGGAATCGCCACTTCTATGCGCTGCCATTCATCTCACCTCTGCTCTTTCATTTGCGATGTATAGCTTAATCATTCCAACCTGACTTTCTTAGCCGGGGAAACATAACAAAAAAAGATCCTGCAGCATGACGCTGCAGGATCAATGAACCGTTATTCAGGCTTTACCGCAAAGCTCGTTCAGCGGGTCGGAGCGACCGTGACCGGGCAACGCTGGAAGCTCTTGAGATCGACATAGCCGGTGGTTGCCATGGCACGACGGAGCGCGCCAATGTAATTGGTGGTGCCGTCCGCATTGTGGCTGGGGCCGAACATGATATCTTCCAGGGTGCCGACGGTGCCGACGTTCGTGCGGAAGCCGCGCGGAAGCGTCTGATGACGGGCTTCGGCACCCCAATGCATGCCCTTGCCCGGAGCTTCCTCGGCACGGGCCAGCGGAGAGCCAAGCATCACGGCATCGGCGCCAAGCGCGAACGCCTTGATGAAGCTGCCGGAGTCGCCCATGCCGCCGTCGGCGATCACTTGGACGTAACGGCCGCCGGACTCGTCCATGTAGTCGCGGCGGGCCTCGGCCACGTCGGCGATAGCGGTGGCCATCGGAGCGTGAACACCGATGGTGTTGCGGTTCGCGGATACTGCGCCGCCGCCGAAGCCGACGAGCACGCCGGCCGCGCCGGTACGCATCAAGTGCAGGGCCGCGGTGTAGTTGGCGGCGCCGCCTACGATGACGGGCACATCCAGATCGTAGATGAACTTCTTCAGGTTCAATGGCTCGTGATCCTGGGAGACGTGCTCGGCGGAAACGACCGTGCCGCGGATGACGAACAGGTCGACGCCCGCTTCGAGCACGGTCGAATAATAGTCCTGCGTGCGCTGCGGGGACAGGGCGCCCGCAACGGTGACGCCGGCGTCACGAATCTCATGCAGACGCTCGACAATGAGCTCCGGCTTGATCGGCTCAGCGTAGATCTGCTGAATACGCTCGGTCGCGCTTTCGGCCGGCAGTTCGGCGATCTCGTCAAGCAGCGGCTGCGGATCGTCGTAGCGGGTCCACAGGCCTTCGAGGTCGAGCACGCCAAGCGCGCCCATCTTGCCCATGGCGATGGCGGTGGCCGGGCTGGTCACCGAATCCATCGGAGCGCCGATAACCGGCACGTCGAATTCATAAGCGTCAACCTGCCACGAGGTGGACACATCCTGCGGATCGCGAGTACGACGGGAGGGAACAATGGAAACGTCGTCCAGAGAGTATGCCAGACGGCCCTTCTTGCCCAAACCGATTTCAATTTCCTGAGACATGGTTTCAAGGCTAATGCTCAGCAATGACAGTATGCAAGAGCGTGTCACCTGCCGCCACACCGTTTTTTTGGACATTAACAGGTGCCGTTAACACGTTCGTTATAAGACAGGAACTTATCACCTTCAATCCCGACAGGAGGGCAACACATGGCCAAAATCAAGGTCGAAGGCAAAGTCGTCGAACTCGACGGCGACGAAATGACCCGCGTCATCTGGAAAGATATCAAGGATCGCCTGATCCTTCCATACCTCGACGTGGATCTCGAATATTACGATCTCGGCATCGAAAACCGCGATGCCACCGACGATCAGGTGACCGTCGACGCGGCGAAGGCCATCCAGCGTGAGCATGTCGGTGTAAAGTGCGCCACCATCACGCCGGATGAGGCGCGTGTCAAGGAATTCGGCCTGAAGAAGATGTGGAAGTCCCCCAATGGCACCATCCGCAATATTCTCGGCGGAACCATTTTCCGCGAGCCGATCGTGATGAGCAACGTTCCGCGTCTGGTTCCCGGCTGGACCAAGCCGATTGTAGTAGCCCGCCATGCGTTCGGCGACCAGTATAAGGCCACTGATTTCAAGGTTCCGGGGGCAGGCACGCTCACCGTCACCTTCACTCCGGAAGATGGTTCCGAGCCGATCGAACATGTCGTGTACAACTATGGTGCCGACGGCGGCGTGGCCCAGGTGCAGTACAACGTGAACGATTCCATCCGAGGTTTCGCACGCGCCTGCTTCAACTATGGTCTGATGCGCGGCTATCCGGTGTATCTTTCCACCAAGAACACGATTCTCAAGGCGTACGACGGCCAGTTCAAGGATACGTTCGCCGAGGTGTTCGAAAACGAATACAAAGACAAGTACGCCGCAGCGGGCCTGACTTATGAGCATCGTCTGATCGACGACATGGTGGCCAGCTCCCTCAAGTGGCATGGCGGCTACATTTGGGCCTGCAAGAACTATGATGGCGACGTGCAGTCCGATTCCGTGGCGCAAGGCTTCGGCTCTCTCGGCCTCATGACCTCCGTGCTCATGACCCCTGACGGCCAGACCGTCGAGGCCGAGGCCGCACACGGCACTGTGACCCGCCACTACCGCCGCTGGCAGAAGGGAGAGAAGACCTCCACCAATCCGATCGCATCGATTTTCGCTTGGACCGGCGGTCTCAAGCACCGCGCCGACTTGGATAACACTCCGGAAGTCAAGTATTTCGCCGAAACTTTGGAGAAGGTCATCGTGTCTACCGTTGAAGGCGGTCAGATGACCAAGGATCTCGCCATGCTCGTTGGTCCGGATCAGGCCTGGCTTGACACCGAAGGCTTCATGAACGCTTTGGACGAGAATCTCGCCAAGGCTCTGGCCGAATGACCTAGCCGAATAACCTTTGGCTGAACGGCCAGCAGCAGGCTCAAAAGGGCTGGATATGTATGGTTCACACGCATATCCAGCCCTTTTTGACGTCCGGATATTACAATCGGAGCTCAGCATAGGAATCATCATTCGATTTTCATGAAGGAAACGGCATGACACTGCACCGCACGACCGTGACGAAACGTCTGTTCGCACTGTTGGCATCGACCTCGCTCATCATGACCATGGGCGCCTGCTCATCCGCCAATGAAACGCAATCGCATGAAACGGACTCCCCCAGCACCGCCACTGCCACCGATGCCGGCAACGTGGTGATCTTCACCCCTTCGGACGGCATCACCATCTCCCAGCAGACGCCTCTGAGCAAATGGGAGAAGCTGGTGCCGGAAATCGTTTCATCATTGAAAGACAATGATGTCAAAGGCGCCAACATCACCGTCAAAGCGGCGCCAAGTCTCGACAAGCAAAGCCAAAGCGTGCAGGATTACGTGGTGAATCACGTCAACAGCACCAGCGACGATGCGGATTCCTCCGACAAAACCACTCTGGTAGTGGCGCCGGTGGCCGACACCACCGAATCCGACCGCCAATATGGAGACTATGTGTCGCACGCCATCACATGGAATGGGAGCTCCTCCGACGAAGACGCCCAGGACTACGCCCAATCCGCGGAACGTTTGGTTTCCGCATTGCAGCTCGCTCAAAACGAGGGCATGAAAGTCGTGTTAGTGTCGAACACGCTGCAGGGTTTCACTCCGGATGTGTACGTGCCGATGACCACGGCCGAGCAGATCGGCCAGCTTCAAGCCAAACAGTTGGTCAGCAAGCTCGAGCTCGACAAAACCAGCTCCGACAATCCGAAGCATATCGAAGTGCTACTCCCCTACGATGCCGCCAATGAAAGCGGCAGCACAGCGGACGCGACTTTTCGCGCAAGGCGTGTTCAAAGGCATTTGGTCAGTGCTTGGACCGTATTTCAAAGATGGGAAGGCCGTTTCCCCATCCGGCACGCTGACCTCGTCGAGCACGGAATCCGATTGGGTGTCCGTGGCGTTCGACGCGGCGAAAAGTGAGCGGGTCAAATCCACGCTCGCCGGACGTCTCGGCATGGATAAGGACACATCGCGCCATACCCGCATCGACGGCATCATCTCCGCAATGATTATGTGGCCGGCTATGCTTCCGAAGAGCTCAACGATCTTGGATATACCGGTTCGGCGGCCGACATCAACCCATCCATCACCATTTCCGGCATCGTAGACAATATCACCGGCAAGAAAGACCTGAAAAAACAGTCCGTTCCCGATCCTGCGCAGGCGCCTGAATCCGATGACGGCGATTCCGATACGGAGGATACCAGCGATTCCCTTGACGAGCAGAACTCGCAATGGCCGATCATCACCGGTTACGGCGCCTACGTCAGCTCCATACCGAATATCGTGAACGGCAAACAGTGGATGACCGCTTTGGAAAATCGCAAGACCTTAGCATCCGACATCGCACAGACCTGCGTGCAGCTCAACACGTCGGGCAAACTTGCGAAGCTGACGTTCATCTCATCCGTCGCCATGGAAGACATGAAAGTGCCGACCATTCAGGAAGAGGCGCTTGCGGTCAGCGCCAGCAATCTGAAGAAAACGCTGATCGAACCGGGATATATCTCGCTCGCCGAAGCAGGCTTGTAGACCGGCAACAAGGTAATCCGGATTATCAGACATAGGAAATCCGACAAGAGATGGAAAAAGCTGGCCTCCGTCGAACCGCCGCGACGGAAGCCAGCTTTTTATGTTGCGGCCGGCACATTCCTACCGCCGATCATCGCATTCTACTTCTTCGGAACGTAGATGACGGTGTCGATCAGCATGCGGTAGTGATCAACCACCGCCTGACGGCGTGCCTTCATGCTCGGCGTGACCAAGCCGTTTTCTTCGGTGAACTCGTCCGGCACGATTTCGAACTTACGGATCGATTCGGCACGGGATGCGAGCTCGTTGGCTTTGTTGACGGCACGTTCCACTTCGGCGCGCACGATCGGATTGCGGGAGGCCTCCTCGAGGGATGCCGCGCATTCCGCGCCTTTCGATGCAAGCCATGCGTTCGTTTCGCCAAGATCCAACGCAATGATGGCCGCTATGAACGGCTTGCGGTCGCCGATCATCACGCATTGACTCACCACGGGCGACGTCATGATCGACGCTTCCATTTCGCATGGAGAGACGTTCTTGCCGCCGGCGGTGATGATGAGGTCCTTCTTACGTCCGACGATGGAGACGAAGCCTTCGTCGTCGATGGAACCAAGATCACCGGTATGCAGCCAGCCGTCGACAATCTGCTGCCTGGTGACGTCGGGATTGTTGTGGTAGCCGGCGCATACGGCCGGGCTCTTGATGCACAGTTCACCTTCCTCGTCGACACCCATGGCCACGCCCTGCAGAGGCAGTCCGATGGTGCCAATCTTGTATCCGGAGGTCGGATTGACGCTTGACGGAGCGCAGGTTTCGGTCATGCCATAGCCTTCCAGCAGCGGCAGTCCGACGCCATTGAAAAAATGCGCGATGGATGAATCAAGCGGAGCGCCTCCGGAAACCGCGTATTCCACATGGCCGCCGAACACGTCCATGATCGAGGAGTACACCAGCTTGTTGTACAGCGCATGCTTGAGATTCAAGACAACCGGAATGCCTTCGCCTGACTGCTGTGCGTACGACCAGTCGCGCGCCGTCTGCGTGGCACCTGCGAAAATACGTCCTTTGAGGCCGGCTCCGGCCTTTTGCGACGCCGCATTGTATATCTTTTCGAAGATACGCGGCACGGCAAGGATGAACGTCGGCTTGAACGCTTTGAAATCAGCCAGGATCGTCTTCAAGTTGCTGGATAGGCCGAGCGAGACGTTACCTGCGAAGCAGAAGAACTGCATGTAGCGTGCGAACACGTGCGCCAGTGGAAGGAACAGCAGCAGACGACGGTTCGGCTTCATCGCGATATCGGGCATGGAGCTAATGCCCGAATAGGTGATGAACACGAAATTGGAATGGGTGAGCTCAATGCCTTTTGGCGTGCCTGTGGAGCCGGAGGTGTACACGATGGTGGCGAGGTCCGATCCTTTGACCGCATGTTCGCGCTCTTGGAATTCGGCGTCGGACACGGCATGTCCGTATTCGATCATCGTGTCGATCGCGCCAAGTCCGATGACGTAGACGTCGCCAAGATTGGAGCATTCGTTTCTGATGGATTCGATCTTGTCGCGTTGCGCGTCATCTTCTGCGAACGCCATTTTGACGTTGGCGTCGTTGAAGATCATTTTGACCTGCGCGGGAGAATTCGTCTCGTATACGGGAACGGTGAGCGCTCCGATCGACATGATGGCCACGTCGAGCGCAGTCCACTGCCAGCAGGTGTGAGAGATGATGGACACCGATTCGCCGGGCATGATGCCTTGGGCGATCAGGCCTTTGGCGATGGCGATGACCTTGGCACGGAATTCGGTGGCGCTGAACGACGACCACTCGCCATGCTCGTTCTTGTATTCGACCAATGAATCGTTCGGAGTGCGGTTCGCTCGTTCATCAAGCACCGAGAAAATGTTCTTATCCGTGTCGATCTGCTGTTCCAAAGGCCGCGTGTATTCCTTGTACATGGCATTTCTCCCCTGCGTAATCGTCGTATATGTAGCATCATAGCCTGAGAGCTTCACTTTTTTCGACGAGGCCACGACGTATGGACAAAATCAATGGTTCTGTCGACCCCTGTTTCACAGGCCTTTCAATCCGATTCTCACCGTACGGGTTTTGCTTTCCGGATTGGTGTATTGCCGTCCTTCCGATTTTATCCCCCAATGCAGGCACCGCTCGTCGCAATGGTCGGATTCGCCCTCCACACGCGCGAAACGCTCCCCTTGCGCAACATGTGCGCCGACATCGCGTTCCGCAATGGCGGGTTCGAACGTCGAGGTCAGGCCGGAAAGGTCGCCTCCATGCCGGATAGTGACCACGGCTTTGCCTCCCACGTTGCCGCTGAAGGCGATCACGCCGTCCGCGGGCGCGACGATGGCTTCCTGAGGGTCCGCAAGCAGGTCGACACCCCGATGGCCTGGAAGCCACTGTTGTTTCGGCGCATCGTACTTGCCGACCACCTGCGCGCCGTTCAGCGGCCATCGCATCAGGACGGCGCAGGAACCGGACGCGGTCGCCGCATTCGTTTTCGCATACGTCGGTTCGGCCGACCATAGGCAGCACACGAGCAGCATGACACATGCCAGAGCGCATACGACCATGGTTTGGCGCAACTGCTGGCGGATGCGCTTCTTTTCCTCCTGTGCGATTCTGTTCCGTCGGATTCGCCTGCGATATTCACGTTCGTCCATGATGGCTCCTTCACGTTGCTGTGTTTGCGCCGTTGCGTTGTGCTGTGGTAAATCGCCAGCATGACAGTGTGGAGTTGTGCTTGTCCAGCTGAAACGGCCCTGTGGTCGGAGGATGAGTTATCCACAGGCTCCGGGCGTGTCTCGGCATACGATGGAACGTATGAGCGATAACACGTCACAGCGCAAAGCGTTGCAGCAACTGGAAAGCGAGTCCGATTACGATCGGATCACCTACTATCAGAAGCCTTTTATGGTGCTGTGGGCGGCCGTGCAGGAAGCGTCAAGCGAATTGCAGGACGATTACGCGCTCTCCCCCGAACTGGCGCAGTTGTGGGTTGCCGAGCAGATCCGCAAGGTGTCGGACTCGCTGGTGGACCGTCTTGCGGAAACGGCTTTGGCGCACGGCGAGTCGAAATCGAATGTGGCGCGCGCGGCCGGGGCAAGTCCCGCCAACGCGTTGCGGCGCTTTCCTCGGCTCAAGACCGATGGACCGCACGAGCGCACGCTGATCGACGACGTGCTTGATTCGTTAGAGTAACAAAAAGCCCTTGATTTCCAAGGGCTTTCATGTGGCTCCTGCGACTGGGCTTGAACCAGTGACCGTCCGATTAACAGTCGGATGCTCTGCCAACTGAGCTACGCAGGAATATTCTCCTGTTCTAAGCTTCTCCCCGACGAAAATCAGGAAAAACCTAAAAACGCGCTCCTGCGACTGGGCTTGAACCAGTGACCGTCCGATTAACAGTCGGATGCTCTGCCAACTGAGCTACGCAGGAATGTGCTTCCTGTACGGAATTGCTTCCGTGCACAAGTCACATATATTACACAAATCCTTTGTCTTCGCAAATCGAGTGTCGCACAGCGTGTCGCGACATCACCATTCGAGTTCCGCGATGTCCATCGGATGCTCGTTGACGTCGACGGCGGTGACCTTGCCATCATGCATGCGGATCACACGGTCCGCGATCGGCGCGATCGCGGAATTATGGGTCACGATCACCACGGTGGCGCCTTTCTTACGGCTCATGTCCTGCAGAATCTGCAGGACCTGCTTGCCGGTGTTGTAGTCCAACGCGCCGGTCGGCTCGTCGCACAGCAGGATCTTCGGATTCTTCGCCACAGCTCGGGCGATGGCCACACGCTGCTGTTCACCGCCGGAAAGCTGCGCGGGAAAATTGTCGACACGATCGCCGAGACCGACGTCTTCCAACACTTTGACGGCATCCTGAGCATCGGAAACGATCTGCGAGGCGAGCTCGACGTTTTCCTTCGCGGTCAAATTCGCCACAAGATTGTAGAACTGGAACACGAAACCGATGTCCGTCCTGCGATAAGCCGTCAGCTGTTTCGGGGAATAGTTGGAAATGTCGCGTCCGTCGATGACCACGCTGCCTTCTGAATTCGTGTCCATGCCACCCAAAATGTTGAGCACCGTCGACTTGCCCGCGCCCGACGCGCCCAGAATGATGGCCAGTTCGCCTTTTTCGATGCCGAAGCTCACATCATCGTTCGCGGTGATGGTGGTGGAACCCATTTGGTAACGCTTGTAACTATGCTGCATTTCGATATATGCCATTTTGGTCTCCATTCCACGCCGAAAAATCCTTGACTCCCAATATTACGACTACAGTAGGGATTGTTGCTCATAGACGACGAGGAAGGGAACGTTATGGACATCGCCGACGACGCCGACCGTTTGCAAACACTGCTGTACAGCGCTTACGATTCCGATACCGTGCGCGAGATGGAACGTCCGCTGCTTGACGACGGCGTGCCGCTGATGCGCATGGCCGCCTCGGCTGCGGCCCATGTGACCATGACACTGCTCGATGATGAGGACCTCGCCGTCGAGGACGCGCGGGTAGCCCTCCTTGTAGGGGCGGGAGATAATGGCGGCGACGGTCTATACGCCGGCGCGGAACTGGCGAACGAAGGCGCGCATGTCACCGCGATCGCCGTGGGACGTTCCCTGCACGAGGAGGCGTTCGGCGCGTTCGTGCATGCCGGAGGCCGTGTTCTCGTACTTGATCCCGCCGCCGAAATCCCAGGATGCACCACGGGTTTTTCCCGCGGGAGAGGCCGGAGAACGACTGCAGGCCGCCGTTGAATACGTTCAGGGCTCCCATGTGATCATCGACGCGATGACCGGAATCGGCGTAAGCGGCGCATTGCGTGGCATCGCAGGCGCCATCGCTTCCTCCTTGGGATTCGATGGCGAACTTCCCGACAGGCCCGCCCTGCCGAACAACGAGCCTTCCTCCGCCCTGCCGCTCGTCGTGGCGATCGACACGCCGTCCGGCGTTGGCGTAAATGACGGTTCGCTTCCAGGACCGTACATTCCTGCTGATGTTACGGTAACATTCGGCGCGATGAAGCCGTGCGCGATGGTGCCACCCGCCTCATACGCATGCGGCCGCCTCACTTTGGTCGATTTCGGTTTCGACATTGATGATTGCGTCCCCGCGGCCGAAATGACGGACGGCGATTTCGTAACGGATTCGATTCGCCTTCCGCAACTTTCGGACGGCAAGTATTCGCGTGGAGTGGTCGGATTGGTGACCGGCTCCGCCCGTTACCCCGGTGCAGCCGTATTGTCGGCCACGGCGGCGGCGCGCGCCAACACTGGCATGGTGCGCTATCTCGGCCCGCAACGAGCGCAGGACATGGTGCTTTCCTCGTTGCCCGAGGCGGTGATCGGCAAGGGCCGCGTCCAATCATGGGTGGTTGGTTCCGGCGTTCCCACGGGTGACGACGAAGCCGCCGACACCGACATTCAACGCGAAACCATAACCGCGTTGTTGAAGCATTACGCACTGCAGGAAAAAAACCGACTCCAATGACGACGCCAGGAATGAAAGCGCCCTGGGCATGCCGCCGATCGTGGTAGACGCCGGAGCTTTGGACCTGCTGCCAGGCAAAGTGCCGGCTCAAGTGGTTGTCACCCCGCACGTCGGGGAGCTGGCCCGCATGTTGACTCGGCTAGACGGAAACGAAGCCAGCGTCGACAAAGTGCGCTCGCAGCCGCTCGCCTGCGCCCGCAGGGTCCATGAGCTGACCGGCGCGACCGTATTGTTGAAGGGCGCGGTGACCATGGTGGTCGGCACGGACGGCGAAGGCAACGAGCGGGTGATTCTTTCCGGACGCGCGCCGGCGTGGATGTCCACCGCAGGATCGGGCGATGTGCTTGCCGGCATGTTGGGCGCCCTGCTCGCGCAACAGGACGACATGCTTGCCGAGGACTCCGGCATTAGTTCCCGAAGTCGTGGCGGCCGGAGCCTACATACATGGTCTTGCGGGCTCGATCGCATCGCGATCCGAACAGCGTGGATGGCATCGTCCGCAGATCTATGGGCATTCCAAAAAGCAGCATTTCGGGGAAATCGGCCATCCGATCATCGCGAGCGATATTATCGGCGGCATTCAGCCGGCATTTTTGCAATTACTTTAATTGCAAAACAAATTTACCGAACACCAGCCCCAACATCGGTGGCTTTGCGCTACACTAACGTTGCCAATCCGTATTTTGCAGGAAGGATTTTCATGACCTCCCCCAGTGCCAACGTCACCGATGTGGTCTTTGATTTTTGCGGCGTGCTTATCGACTGGCAGACGCGCGCATGCCTTGAAGGCAGGTACCCCCAAGTGGTTGTAGACCGTATTTGCGCGGATAATGATCCGTGCGGCTTCTACGATTATGAGGATCGCATGGACCATGGCGAGGATTTCGAAGCCATTTATCCCGACGTGGTACGTGAACAGGGCGAAGAGATCGCCGAGATTTTCCGCGATTACATCGAACGTTACGGCGATGCGCTCCCCCGCATGATTCCGGATATGGAACAGCTGCTTCGTGATTTGAAGGCTGCAGGCTACGGCGTGTGGGGGTTGACGAATTGGTCGCATGAGACGTTCCATTTCGCATTCGAACGTTTCCCGCAGCTCGGCGAGCTGCTGCAGGGCACGGTGGTGTCCGGCGTAGAGAAGATGCACAAGCCGAATGCCGACATCTACGAACTGGCGCTGAGCCGTTTCAATCTCAGGCCGGAATCCAGCGTGTTCTTCGACGACACCGCGAAGAACGTCACTGGCGCACAGGCCGTGGGCATGCACGCGTTCCGCTTCACTAACGCCGGTCAGGCTCGCCGCGATCTGAAATCTTTGGGCATGGATTTCTGACTTTTTCAAAACGAACACTTGAATTAACAAAGGGTGCGGATCGCACGCATGTGAACCGCACCCCGATTGTTGGACTGAAGAAATTCAGATTCGATTCCTTCACTGTTTGCAATTGGTTCTCCTGAGTCCGTTCATTAAACTTTCCCAGATTGCCAACGGCGTTTGTCAACGTTGATTTGTGTTCTGTGTCAAGGCGACGGTATCTAGCGTCGCTATGACGTTACTTCAGTTTTGCCGCGAACCGCGACTGCGGCGGAACAACAGGTAGCTGTATACATAAGGAACGAGCGCTGCACCAACCGCTATCGTCACAATAATTGCGACCATGAGCATGTCGCCCACAGGCACGACAGAGCTGACAACACCCGCCACAATCAACAGCACTCCCAACACCATGAAAGAGATGCCACCCACACGCTGCGTACGCTTCCAATTGTTCTCGTCGACCAGAGCCCAAGGCGTTCTGATGCCGAAAGTGTAATTCTGGCGCATGCGCGGAAGGTAATTGCCTAAGCCGACGAACAGCGCGCCCAATACCACGCTGACAATAAGCCCAACGGGACCGCCGGTAGCTGGGATTCACCGAAT
>ENA-OQDL01000989-OQDL01000989.1-human-gut-metagenome-genome-assembly--contig:-NODE-989-length-15565-cov-2.782420_pt1 | contig 15565 bp, 21 predicted proteins | sample MGYA00242782_ERZ504609 | MGnify/ENA primary metagenome ERZ504609 (study PRJEB26092, sample SAMD00036320) | human gut metagenome | host: Homo sapiens | study: EMG produced TPA metagenomics assembly of... | reverse complement strand
ATCGCATCCGCCATCGGTTACGATTGCCATTAATTCGCCGCGTGGCAATTCCAGAACCCGTTTGTATTGATTCAACAGTGGAAAATTCGGCACTACCGACATACCGCACACGATATCGCGATTCTTGTCATCGCAAATATCGATGAACCATTTCCCGACGTTATCATTCCAGTTTAGGCGGATTCTGTACGCGACGTTATCCATAACGACCGACTCAACGAAAGAATTGGCATCCATCAGTGATATTGTAATCACCAGAGAACACCCCCTCCGCCGCCGAGACTCTGCGCAATCGCACTTTGTGCCATCGCCGCCGACGCTTCAAGGCCCGTACCAATGTCGCCATACTGGCTTACATCTACGTTACCTGTAGCAATATCAGTCCAGATATTACCCGACGATACAGGGGCCGCTTCCGACGGATCAACTGTTTTTAGGCCGGTGCCAATTTCTTGCGTTCCAGCCGCGCCGCCGTCCTTGTTAGACTGGCCAGCCTTACCGCTTGCATCGGCATTGCATCCATCTTCGGGGATATCCTCAGCCCGTTGCGTAACCCGCCGAACATGGGTAAATTGCAAGGTACAGACGTAACAATAACCGTCAGCGGCCCGCCTCGGCATCGGCGCACTAGTCAATACCATATCGTCATAGATAGCGTCAATCAGCTTTACCGTAACCGGCTCTCCCTTGCGATATATATCCATAATCGCGTTAATTACCTTATTAAGTACGTCCGTTCCGCTCTGCGGGATAGCACTGTACCAAGTAACCGGCGTCGGAGTGAAAAGCACCTCAAGCGTCAATTTCATGGGCTTCCTGATGCAGTGGTCAGCGATCGAAAAACCATCTTCGACGGGGAATTCGGTTACTTCCGTGTCAAATTGTGTCGTCCTCGACAGGATCACATCGCAAGTCAGAAAGTCGCCAATTTGGGCCGGCTGGGTAAGTTTCGGCAATAGCCGCGTGTTACCCCTAGAACCGCCCCCGAAGGCAGTACCGCCGGTACTTATCAAGCTATTCAAGATATTGGCCATTTTTCGCCCTCCTTAATCCCAGCCCGAAATTCCGAGCGAACTAGCGACCCCGATACCGTCCTGCACGCTTCCAACGTTAAACGTATAACTGCGGTTGTCGGTACTTCCGCCGCCGCTAACGTTGACCGTCTGCCGCGCAAATCGTTCCAGCGCACTACCTTCGGCGTTGAATTTACTGCTCAGCCCGAAAAATTCCTGGGCGCTCGTAATCAGCCCGGCCAGCTTATCGGCACACCACTGGATCAAGTCGCCGACCTTACCAAGCCCAGTAGCGACAATATTAATCAATCCAGAAACCGCCTTGAATGCGAATCCGGCAATGTCGAAGAATACGCCAATAGCTGTAACGATCGTCCCGCCAATCAACGTCGCAATCGTCTTAATAAGCGGCATCAACGCCGTAATGAATGGCTGTATATTCTCCCAAGCTTCCGCCAAAGACGCTAAGCCGTCTTGCATCCATTTAAGGCCAGGCGCGAATGTCGCCATTACCAAGTCCCAGTTATTTTTGACGTAGTACACCACGGACGCAATCGCCGCGATAACAGCCACAACAGGCCAGCCAGCCGCCAAAATTGCACTGATTACACCAGATACAACGCCCCAAAGCCCGGCAAATACACCGACTAAGGCACTAACCGCGGAACCGACAATACCAATAATGCCGCCTAAAACAACGGCGGCACCAGCGATTAACGCGAATTTCATGATGATATTATCGATTCCGGTCGCTTCCCCGATTTCGTTGAATACGCCAACAACCGTTTTCAGGACATCTACAAGGCCTTGTAAGATGGGGTGAGCTTCCCGCAGCGCGTTAATATGTAATACCGATTCAGGATCACCAGCGTCGGCGCCCTTCCACAGCTGCATGAAAGAATCGACAGAATCAAAAATCTGCTGAAACGTTTGGTCGATAGACGTTGCAATTTCCGTAAATACTCCTGTGTCGCGCTGAATTTTCATTATCAGCGCCATCCACGAGTTACCTATTTTCGTTTCGGCCTGCCCGATATTCATCGCATTTGGCCGAACTCGCCATCAATCGCATCGCCACTCGCCAAAATAGCCTGAATAACGGCTTGTGACGTTAGAACGCCTTCCCGCCCCCATCTCTTTAAGGTCGCCAATCGTAACGCCCATATTTGACGCGATATGTTGCATTAACAAGCTCGCGTTTTCATCGAGGGACCGCAATTCATCGCCCTGTAAGACGCCCGAAGATAACGCTTGCCCTAACTGTAAGATAGACGCGTTAGCTTCCGTCGTACTAGCCCCGCCGACTGTCAAGGCCTTAGACACGATATCCGTTACCCGCATCGCATCTTGTTGGCTAACGCCGAACTGTCGTGCCCCTCTAGCTACCTTATAATACAGGTCGCCCATAGACGACAGCGATTGCCGGTTATTTTGAGCCAGTGCGACGAGCTTATCTTCTGTTTGATATCGTTCGTTTTCGGTCGCCGTAATAGTCCGCAGTCGGCCATCAAGATTCATGACTTCATCGGCCGCTTCCTTAATGGCATTAACGGAAAACGCCGCCGCCATTGCTCCAGCCAGCGGCCCCAAAGCCCCTGCAATACCGCCAATCGCCGACCGCATACGCCCCAGGCCAGCAGTTACCCGACCAGTATGAGCCGACATAGCCGCAAAGCTCCGCGAAAATCCAGCTCCCATATTTTCAAGCCCGGAAACAACCGGCCGCAACGAAGCAGACATGCCAGCCATGGAACGAGAAAAGCGGGCTCCGGTACTTGCACTTACCGTACCGACCCCGCTCATGTTAGTCTTTATTTTGTTGGTCAACGCATCAGCCTGCCGCGCCCCGGATTGGTCCACGGCAAACCCGATTTTCGTAATTAACTCACGGACTATCATTATTTCACTTCCCTTTTGGCATGTTCGCGATCTGTATGTCGTCTTTCATGTCGAGATAATGCGTTATCCCGACTAGATCCGCCAGCGTAACCGCGCCACTCTTAACTTCCGACATCGATACCATACCACTATCAATACAGCGATATATGTAACTTAGTCGCCCGAACTCGTCGGAATAAGTCCCCGGAATGATTGTGTCAGGCCTCTCAATGCCGTCTGGGCACCAGTCGGGACGGTCGAGAGCCGCGAAAAATCCAAGTAGTTAACCTTAACCACCTGTGCCGCCAATACCAACATATCAATCGCGCGTCCGCTGAAAACCTCATTTACGGCCGACTCGTCAAGTTGCTGAAAGTCGGTCGTGTGCAGCTTAGCTACTGACACATAAGCAGGATCAAGCACCATCGCGAGAACCTTTTCAAGCTTATCGCCATCGACATTTTCCGCAATCGCGCCCAACGTTTCCGAAACAAGCGACGAAATAAATTCGATATTGTCCGTTTCCATATCAAGCATATTAGGCTTTACGCCTTTTGTCAGCCCTCCAATAGCCGGCCCCACTACCTTCTGCAACTCGCCCAGAACTTTCATCGCCCTAAACGGCGGCATCTGGCGAATTGCGAACGTATACTCGCCTTGGTCGTACTTCTTAACCTCGCCGCCTTGATAGATAATACCCATCTATATTCCCTCCTATTAATCGTTACCGCCGATAACAACGCCGTTGACCTGTCCAGTATTAAATACCCACTTTTGATTGTCAATCTTACGGCCGCGTTTTGACTCGGTGAAATTTTTAATCCACGCTTGTTTCGCAAAAAATCGTGTTTCGCCGCTCAAATCCTTAATCGTCAGCGGTTGCATATTATTACCCGTTTCGCGATCCTTGTTGTAACACTCAGACAAGTATTCGTTCGAGTGCGAAGCGGTCGAAAGGCTGATTTCGACTTCAAACGTACTGTTCGGGTCTACGGAACGGCCAACCTCACCGTCGGCCCCGCTGTAGATTTGGAATCCATCGCCTAACGGCTTGATATTAATCATGTCATCTTCCGCAAATCCAGTAATCTGGCGACCGCCGTAGATGATAATATTTTTCTTCGGGTCATACGTTAATACGTTAGACATTAATTACTTCCCCCTTCCTACGCCGAAATAAGATTGTCATAACCGAACGCGCCCTTGATTTCGACGGCATGGATAGCCCCGGCCAGTCGTGCCGAGAACTTAATATCCTTCAATACGCGGCTTGCTTTCTGATTGGGCGTGATACTGGACGAAAGCGGTACCGAAATCGTATAGCCGAGATTCTTTTCGCCGTCCTCCGTGTATTCCGTCGGGGCGATACCGCCCTTGGCCTGGCCATCTTCCAACGCCTTACGGACGACCGCTTCAATAGCCGCAATACCGGCATCGGTATACGGTACCTTATCGGAGTTAATCAGCAGGTAGAATACGTTCGTGCGAATTTCTTCCTGAAGCCAATCGCGGAATCGAATAACGTCAATCCACTCGCCAGCAACGACCTTGCCATTCTGCGTAATAGATACATTGCGGAATTTCTCGAACGTGTTGCCGTTCTTCTTAGTGATTGCGTTGTATTCCGTCTCCGTGAGATTATCGGCCGTAACCCCAGCCAATTTTTTATTAGCCCACGTTTCGCCGCCCGGATCAATCGCGAAGCATCGAGCCATCACCGCAACTTCCGGGTATTCGTCCGCCGCAAACGAGCTGTACCACAACGCAGTGCGATAGTAATTCTTGTCGTACAGCTTAGACAACAACGCCGTAGACCGACCTGTTGCATCCACATTCTTGCTTGCCGACGCCGTGCAGAAAAGCTTCGTATGCGTTTCGGTCCATTCCGCCATTGCCAAAATATTAGCTTCCGTGCGGTCGGCCAGTGCAATCCCGTAAAAATCATCATCTTCGGCGCGAATAGCCGCCAACGCGTCGGGCAAATCCTCAACCCCGTCCCAGCGTCCGACCTTAACTTGTGTCGGGCGTGGAGTCTGCGAAAAGGCGGCCGATACAGCCTTATAGACGCTATCCGTCGCCTTGAATCCATCGTCAATCATCTCATCGACATCCGTATAAGCCAACACGCGGCCGGTGCCGTGATTATCGATTGCCAACGACCATGATCGTGCTGAATCCCAACTTAGATACTCCCGTGGTATTCAGGGCGATTTGTACGTTGACCAATACGGTCAATATTAGCCATGTATTATCCCTTATCCTTTCCATCGACCGCGAACGGATTACCCGCTCCGCCGTCAATAACAACCGTGTCAATATAGCCGGGTGCATCGGCTACGACATTACTATATCGTATACGTAAGTCAGCCGTCGCGCGCTCTTCCCACCGTTCGCCGTTCCAAGGCCATCGAGGTGTCACTTACGCCGGCATCGTCATATGCGGCAAGCCCAGCCGCCGCGCATCGGTCAACAATCGTCGGCCGCTCTAACCCTCGTACCAACGCATCAAGTCTAGCCATAGCCCCGCACCCGTAATATTGGACGCTTACAACCGCCGACACGGGTACAATCACGTCATACTTACCCGGCTCGGTCGGCTTGAGATCCTCGCCGCTCTCGCGCAGCTCACTAATTACTTGCATCGTCGCGAATGGGCGTTTTGGGCGTGGCATAATCTGATTGGCCCACACTACCCGATTACCGCTTAATCCAAGCAATTCGGCTACAATAGCGTGCAAGGCGTCTTTTCTGTCATCCGTCATCGGCTCGCACCTCCACCGCATACGCCCGATAATGGCTAATAACGCCATTTTGGAATAGGTCGGATTGAATAACCTCGAATTTCCGCCCTTGCCATTCTACCGTGTCGGCTTCCAATGCCTGAAAATCGCCTTCAGCGTCCGTTCTAGGCTTTAAAGGCGTATCGCTATATACTTTGACGTACATAACGTTTCGCGAGCCCTCAGAACCAGCCATGGTGTATCTTTCTTGACTGCCTAACGGCTGTACACTAGCCATTATAGTTAGTTGTGTTTTACCGCCCGGCGTATAGCGTCCGTTGTCGTCTACTACCCCGGCATCCTTCCGCCACACCGTAACGGGTCGCCTAAATCCCATATCGCGTTATTCCTCCACCTTGAACGACACCCGCGCCCGCATATTCCCAGTATCAATAAGCGGCTGTGAGCTTTTCTTTCTCGCGATAGTGACAGGTGAGTTCGGCGTAAAATTGCCCGTGCCGATAGTTTCCTGTACATGGCCCTTAGCCTGATTTCCGATAAGCTCAAGCCCTTGGGCTACGCTCATACCGTCAGCGACTCGCCGTTCTACGCCTTCCGCGAGGTCGCCCCAGTCACCTGTGTGCGCCTCGATAGTCTGACGCATGAAAGGGCGGGCGGGGATTCTGCTAGTACCAAACTCATTCTTCGCAGCCACCTCCGCGACCGTGATACCGCTCTTATATGCACCGCTATCGGAGAAATACCCAACGCTTACAGTCCGTCCAGTTTGCACAGGTTGTCGATAATTACCCGATAGCCAAGATCAACATCAGTAACCGCCATGCCATCACCCCCGACGAGTCACGACCGGAACAATACAACGACTTGCAAGGTCTAAAAAACTGACGCCCGTAGATAGTCTTACTAAGCACAGAAGCGGCCGCCTTACTATTAGACGCCTCGCCGTAACTACGCTGTAAGTCCCCTTCTTTTTCGCTCGTTACCGGGCCAGCCACTAACGATGCATCCATCGCCCCGCCAGCTGCCGTAATACCCCGCAACGTCAAAAGATGGGCGGCATAATAGGCCAATGCATTGTTATACATTGGCCCGAACCGCTTTTCCGATAGAAACGGTTTGGCGTAGTCAATAACCGCCAATACCGTCTTGTCATCTACGTTGTCAAGCTCTCCCGCAATCACGCGGACCATCGCCAAAACATCGCGTTCCATCATTTTCCGCTTTCTGCGTCCTGGGCTCCAGCGTCCGCCTTCATCTTTTCGTCGATTTCGGCTTGGGCTTCTTCCGCCGCGGCCTTCGTTAACGACTGAATAGCCTTATCGTCAAGCATTTTAGCGATATGCGGGAATTTCTCTTTGATATCGCTGATTTTAGCGTCAACTTTCTGCGGGATCATCGGCACCAACACCACACCGTCAAAAATAACGGCGTGGTTAGTCTTATTAATAAGCGTAATCATGGTTATACCTCCTAACAGCCCTGTGCCTTGGCGAATGCCATCGGCATAAATACCGACACGCCTACCGTCTGTGCAATGCAGTTAACCGTGTAAGTCAGATTCTTACGTTCTACCGGCAATTGTTCAAACAACGTCGGATTTTCGAATTTGATATACGTCGGGTCGAAGTAGCCAGCGACTACCATATCCGAGTTATCCGTTCCCGCGCTCTGCAGCTCGAATACCTTCATCCAGCGCGTAATTTCGGGATGCACGGACTTGATGAAAGCCAGTACCGTCTGGCCGTTACCGTCAGGAATACGCGTTTCGGCCAGCGCGTTATATACCTTCGGCGCCATCAAGACAGTATTGGCCGTTTCTACTTGATTAGTAGCCAACGGGATAGAATCAATGATTGCATTAATATCGCGAATCATCTGGTCTACCGTCTTAGCGCTAAATGCCGTCTTAGAGCCAGTACCGTCAGCCGGCAAGGCAACCGTCGTAATATTCGGATTGTTCAGGAATCCGACAATATTGGCCTTTTCATCGCCCTTCCATGCGATACTATTCAGTTTTACATCAATCCCACGTTTTGCCTGTTGGGCTTTCATCGCGTTCAGATTGACTTTTGCGAACTGGGCGTTACGCACTTCCTGCAAAGAATAGCCGTAAGAATCGCCGAGATTTACGACCTTAACGGCCTGTTCTTTCGCGGCGACGTCGACACGCGGCAAATCATCCGCATAGTTGGAAATAATTTCAGCAACACCTACGCCGTCATAGATGTACTGCACAGCCGTTTCAGCCCCGGCCGGAATGTCAGTCTGTACCGGGAACACCTGAAACGCATTAAGCGGTGTCTTTTTGACCGTCAGCGTCTGCGCTCTAATGTGCGTCAGCTGGCGCGCCAAGAATACCGACGTATCGGCATCCATTCGGCCTTCTAACTCTAAATATTTTGCTTCTTTTTCGTCGTAATGTTGTGCCATTGTGGACCTCCTTAGTTGCGTACGCGGATACGTACAATGTCGCCGTCAGAACCTGCATCAAGGAATACAACGCCCGGAACGGTATTCGTGCCGGATGTTTTGATGAATTTTGTTTCGCCATTCGTGACCGTGATTTCAGCTTTATCGCCAGCCGCTACATCGCCGCCAGCTGTAACGTAGATATCGCCGAACGTCATTACCGGTACGGAATAGCCATCTTCATAATATTTCCCGCTTACAGGGACTTCGCGATGTACATGTACCGCAATCCCAATACCGTTTTTACCGTCAGCCGCCGACGCCGCAGCTTTAGCCGTACCGTCGGCCGTACCGCGAATAACTACGTCACCGGGATTAATGCCGCCATCAGCGCAAAAAGAGTCAATAACGTGTGTCGTAGAGTCCGCCTTCATCCCCGGAAATCCTTTAGCGTCCTCGCTTGCGTACCAGTCGAATACCTTAGCCATAATTATTTGACCTCCTTAGTATACAATTCCGCCATATCGCGGCGATATTTTTCCGCCGGGCTTAACTCTTCGGCGTCGTCATGCTGCTTATTTACGGTTTTACGCTGTTCGGCCATGCTGTCGTCATGACGTTGTTCGTCGGCCTGACATAAGTCATACGCGGCCGCGATATAATCGGCACTCTTTCCCGTTAAGTCGATAGAATCGCCGCGCACCGACTTAATAACAGCCCGCTTAATTTCGTCATTACTCATCGTTTCCGCTCCATCGACCTTGAAATCGGCCGCTTTTTTCAGAATCCCAACGCGCTCAGCTACTGCCGCATCAAAATTGGCTTCGGTGTCCTTTTTGGCCTGTTCGGCGTCTTCCTTGACCTTTTTATTATCGGCCAGGGCCGCATCATACTTAGCCTGTAAGGCGTCGTATTCAGCCTTCGCATCTTTCGCGTCGTTCTTGAGTTTTTCGACGTATACCGCTACTTCCGGGGCCGCCTCATATTCAAGCCCGTTATCGAGTCTAATCTTTTCCGTTTCTTTTGCCATTTTTTCTCCCTTTCCGTCGTCATAAACTTGGTCGCCATCCATATTCAGCCGGGCAACGCCAGCCCGACCGCGTGGCACTACCGCCACATGGTTATATCGGATATTACGCTGTACAGCGTCGTACTTTTCGCCCTCAGGCGTAACGCCGGGCGTCTCATCGAGATCAAGCGTATACCCGCAGCTTAACTCCCGCGCCCCCGTCGGTAATTGATACAGTACCATATCAGCCACGATATTATTGCCGTCCTGCTCTCCTGCACTCAATACCGTACCAATGGGCCGTTGATGGTCGATATCGTCACTCGTTACATAGCCATTATGTCCGACCGTCACGGGCGCACCTTTGAGCGACTCAAGACTATCGCCCTTGAAAGCCTCTTCGGGCGGCCTATACTCTAGTCGCTCAGTGCCGTCCGCATTAAGATACCGCATCACACCTGCCCGACCGATAACAGGTTTATCCCGAATGAATCCTTCTGCCGTCTTTTTGGCCCGCAACGGCACTCTGTCATAACGTATCATGGTTAACCTCCTCTTAATACTTAACGTCGATATCCTCGCCCGGATCATCAGCGTAGCCCATTTCGTACACATCCTTATTAGCCTCTAAGCATCTGGCAATGATTTTAGCGCACCAGTCAGGCCCTTTACCGGTTAATAGCGGGATGCTCGGGAATCCGTCAGGGAATCGCTCGTTATACTCCATAATTAACTTCCGTACCTCGTCCACTACGTCACCCCCTTAATAATCTCCGTGTACGCCTTATACGTCTCCGGCATGTAATCTTTAAACCATTTAAGTGCGCCATCGTTAACGGTTGCCGCGCTTGTTATATTGGCCCATATTTCGGACGCCGCTTCATATTGTCGATATATGCGTTTAACGGCATCCCGATTATTGGCCGTAAACCCCATAGCCTGATAAGCATCTTTGATACGGCTATAATTCCCGAAAGCATATGCCGTGTTAAATCGCCTATTCCAATACTTTTCCGAATGGCCATACCACGTTTTAGCCTCAGGGAAAAGCCCATCAATAGAATCTTGAATCCCGTGGCTAGTTCCGTCGTCAAACATGCGTATCATGCTCTTATCGGCCTCATATAATTCTTTAACGCGGCCAATATCTTTACGAATGGCCCTTAAAAACTTATCGCTACTACTCGCGACAAGGTCAAGCTTTGCCACTTTTAAGACACTGTTAAGGGCTTTGATTTCTTGATGAGTCAGCCCCTTATAACTTAACTCAGCGTCGAAAAAATGCCCGTATTCATGGGCTAGTACATCATACTTATTTGCCCCGTCTTCGATTAGATCTTGGCTGTTGAAATTATATTCTATCCATCCGTTTCGATATCTTCCGCGCCCCCGAATCCGATTTATACCATTAATCCGGTCGGCGTTAGCATACAGCCGCTTAATATCCTCGTTACGATTGACCAGCCGCGTATACTCTTGGTAGTCATCGTCTGGCATCGTCGCCCTAAGCTTAGTTGTCGTCTGCTCGATATTCGCATTGTTGGCCTCAGCCTGTACGCTTTTGGCGATAGACTCCGCCAAACTAGCGACATAAACGAAAGTACCGCGCTTAGTCCTTATCGGCACCTTGTCTATATCAATCACCGGCAAGGCTACACACCGGCAACGTATCGGCTGGCCCGGATGACCATCGCCGGGCGGATTGCTCCAATAATATCGCCGCCCCTGTCTAGCTTGGTGGCTATCCCTCACGCGGCTATCGTGTGCCGTCTCCCATATATAGGACGTAAGCCCAGCCCGTTGTTGCTGATACTGGGTAATTCTCCCGTTAAGCTTGCCGACTTGGTCCGTCCCAATCAATACAGCCCGGTTACGCTCTATTCTGGCAATTTCTTGCAGCTGGTCCACCAGATACTCGGTCAACTCGCCAGAATCTATATTGCGTACAATAGCCTCGTTCATAGCCTTCTTGATGCGGGCCATGGTATCGGCGTCGATGCTCTTAATCAGGTCTAAGTTTTGGTCTACCCATAGTCTTTCAAGGTCAGCCGGATCAATAGCGGCATCCATTCTTACCGTCTGCACCACATCCAGCGGCACGCCGAAAACAGATTTCATAATTGCATCGAATTGCCCCTTACTGTACCGCTCCACTTGGTCATATACGCGGTGAATAGCCCGCGTCAGTTGCTCAGCACTTTCGACGCTAAGCCCGATGCGGTCCATTACCAGCCCTATGTTGTCAGCCTTACTGACAGAGGTTACAGCCGCCGCCATATCCGGCAAAAAAATGTTAATAACGTCCATCTTACGGGCGACATAGCCGGTCAATAACTTAGAATAGCTTCGCTCATATGCCATTGGGTATCGCCATTTACGGCGTGGTACTATTTCCGTCATTGCCGTCACCTTCTGCAATTATGCCGTCAAGACTACGGTCCAATTTATAATCGTCGCCATCATCCAACTTGTCACGGACCTCTAACGGGTCCAACGCGCCCATATTGACATACGCGGCCGCGGCTTGGGCTTCTTGGGCTCTCGCTTCCGCTTCCGCCTTTTTGGTTTCGGCCATTTCCTTCGCGCTCGGGTTCCACAATTTATTGAAATCGATCGTGAAGCGGTCGGGAAGGCTGAACGGGTACTCGCTACAAGCATCAAGCACCCGCAACAAGCGATATAATGCCGGCCGCAGCTTACGCCCTTGGATTCTAGCGACCATATTGTAATAATTCTCTAGGTCGCTTCGCCAGTCGCGTTCATGCCATCGGGAGCGCGACCGAACAATACCGTCGCCGGTATATCAGACGCAGCACATACAGACGTTTCGAACTTATCTAGTACGTCTTTGACGCCAGCCAACGAGATATTTTTCAAATCAAAATCGTCCTCGCCGTCAATCGCCATCGTATTCATTAGCCCGCGCACCATATCGATGAGCTGCACGCGCTTCTTGACTTGCTCTTCGCCAAACTCGGTCGTTAGTAAGTCCGTCAGGCCGTTAAGCTTGAGTACGCTCTGGCTTAACCGCTCTAACGTCATTAGTGTATTGTCCTGCCCCATCTCGTACCGCTTGAGGTAGTCGATAATTTCTTCCATCACCGAGCCGCCCCAGCCGTCACGCATGCGTCGCGTCTTGTTACTGACAATTTCGCCGTCAAAAACTAACAATCGCGATTCATCCACCAAAAACGACCCGCCGTTATAACTCACGATCGTATAAGACTGTGGGCGTCCGTAACGCGGGTCCATCGGGTCCGCAAACCAATGCGTAGGCGTAACATCCTGCGCGTCGAATACCTCTAACGACTCAATCCGTCTTATCGTCGCTAAATTAAGTGGCTCATCAAGTCGGCCCCCATCATCAGCCAGCATCAACACAACCCCGCCGCCGAAAAGCCTATCCCAACATAAGGCCGTAGAAAGTGCCTGTTCTACATTAAGGTCCTCCAAAAGCGACTGAACAACTACGTTTTGCTCCATTTCAACGTCGCCGTCCATAAGACTAAAGCCAGCCCGCACCGCTTCGTCAGCCGGCGCCTTAATTACTTTACGGGCGATCCCGTTATGCGTGAACATATCTTCGAATTCCGTCCACATATAAGCGATACTATACCCAGGGCCGCGGAATCGCGTATGACTGAACGGGTCCCATCGCCGCGTTCCGTGCCCCAAAAAGGCGTTAAAATATCCGTCATTGTTTTCGGCCAATCGTCCCACCTCCTATCGTATTAAGCCGCTCCAGTCATGCACCTTGCATACGGCCTGAAAAGCGTCACTGGCCGCGTCCACTTGGTCATCATGCATCGCATCAGGAAAGCCTTCCAGCTCGTCGAAAAATTCTTCGTTCCACGCACCAGCCATTACCATCACGGCCCCATGCTGTACCTGTGCCGCAAAAGGCTCGGCCCTCGTTATCTTGGAGCCGGTAACCGTATGCGTTTTGACTCCATACCCCGCCAAAAAATGCACAAGGCTCGCAGCTTGGTCCTTTCCAGCTTGCCCCGGATCCTGTGGAATCATTACCCGGCATCCCGGATATTGTACCCGGTCAGCCTCCGCCGTATTACGCAATAACTGTCTAACGTCAGCCGCCCCCAACGCCCGCCGCTGTACATCAAGGATGATATACTGACCATTCCGCAGCCTAGCCATTAGACAAGACGCGGTTCGGTCCGGGTTCGGCGCCGCCGGCGATATCGTAGTCGCGGCCAAGTCCCATGCTCTGGCCACACTCGCAATTTTATCCGGTACGCTATGTACGACGCGGAACATTTCCCGCTTGAAATACTGACCAGCAGACGGGCGAATTTTCCAGTTTCCCATCAATAACCTTTCCCGTTGTACCTCAGACAACGCCTTGAGGTTAGCCAAATAGCCGGGGTCAGCCTCAAGCAGAATCTTGTTGTCGTAAATGTTCGAGGCGATAAACGACACACTCTTTACGGCGTCCTTCCCGAATTGCTCTTGAAGCTCCTCGCGACTATCACTCCATACAATTTTGCCGTCCTCGCGCGAGAAGTACCGCACGACCCCGCTACGCTCGGGGATAGGGTAGCCCGTGTCTTGGTCAATCCACCACGCGATGAATCGCGCTACCCATGAATCGGCGTCGGGATTGCACGTAGCCCGTACATAAGGCCGCACACCGCACGTAGAACGGTTACGGGATAACATGTAGAAAAATTGTCCCTCGCTAAAGTGGGTTAACTCATCGAAACACAATAACGGTATCTGCGAGCCTTGCCAGTCGTGCTTTTCGCGCTCGTATTGCAGATGACGGAACGATATCTTGGCCCCACTCGGGAATATCGCAGTCGGCGCCGGCACAACCTTAAATCGCGCACCGATCGGCAAGTATATCCGCATCGCACTATCTAATAAGCCGCCTTCGGCCATTATCTGCGTGTTCTGCTTTCGGAAGACGACCGCACCAAATTCGCCGTTACCAACATGACGCAAACACTCCATCAAGAGGGCATACGTCTTGCCGCCGCCAGCTGCGCCGCCATATATAGCAATGTCCGCCGGGCTCGACAAGAACGTTTCTTGCGGTCCCGCTTGAGGTCGTATATCCATAGTCAGCACCCACAAATCAATAAAAAAATCACGGCCGATGAATATTTCTATCATTCATCCCCGCGATATACCCCAATTTCATGAATTTCTAATCACTGCGCTTGTTATCAGGTAAATACACCTTAACCACACTTTCCGTTTCTACCGGCTCGCCAGCAATTCCGCCAAGTCGCGTCGTCTGCTGGTCGCTCTGCCCCAGGTAATTCTTACCAAGGAAGATTGCCATCGGCACGCTTTTTTAGAGCCAACGCCCATTGTGCCCGTCGCAACGATACTTTCCCCTCGAGTCCTTTTGCGCGAATACCTTGCAAAAAGGTCATGCCCTTGCCGTATGTCTCCCTACACCATCGGTTCAATGTGTGAACGCTTAGCGGCCCATTCTCCCCGCCAAGCACGGCGCAAATCTCCTCTTCCGTCGCCTGCATCCCGCATAATACCTCCGAATCGGCGGCGGTCTATCTCCAACTTTCGGGCGTCCCATCTTCGTCATCATATCCGCCCCCTATCTTATACACCCGTTTGTTATTCTCATAGATTTCTAACATCGGCTTCCGATATCTTGCGTGTTTTCGAATAGCCTCCGTACTTCGTCGTCAATCTCATATTTCCGCTTAACAAGACAGCCCACTTTTACGGGCTTTAGGCGGTGTTTGAACGCGGGCCGCTCGAGTTTATTCCCGCCTACGCTCCGCGCCGTCGTCGATACCCCACACTTATATACGTCCCCGGCTATCTTAGACATGTTCTTGCCTCGGTCCAGGCCGACGCGGTCGTACTCTGCTCGGCACCCGCTCTTGTCTTTAGCCCCCAGTTGCCCAGTCTTAGCGTATCCGATGAACCCCGCCTGAATAACAGGTACTCCAGTCTGGGCCAGTTTTAAGCGGTACTCGATGTCGTCCTCGAAGTCGCCTTGGAATACAGGAACGCCTCGCTCCACATCAACGCAGAAAAAGCTGTAGCAATACCGTTCCGCCAAGAACGTGTTATCAGGTATCGCGCTTGAACACATCGTCATTCCCGCCATACCCGCATTGCTGTTTTTCAACACGCGCACCAAGATGCCGACGAAATCATCTAACCAATCATCCTTGTCTACAATCTTGCTATACGACCTATATTCCTTGGTAATGGTCATGCATTCAGTCTCCAACAACTGGAAGACGTACGCAATCCCCATCAAGGTAATATTATCGTCAAGCTGAACACAATACCTGTACCCGTGTTCCTTGGCGTACTTAATGGCGTAGCTACGATTCATGGGCGCCATCCACGCGTTATCGCTGTTCTTAATATTGGCGATGTACCACTCCGATAATCGTCAGGAACGTCGACAATTTCCCAATCCGTTTCGTACCCTTCCGAATTGTTGGATATGATAACGTGCGGCAACCTTGTCCCGAACGTCTCCGTCGGCCGCTGTTTCGCAGTCCCGGGGC
>ENA-OQDL01000988-OQDL01000988.1-human-gut-metagenome-genome-assembly--contig:-NODE-988-length-15581-cov-5.969911_pt1 | contig 15581 bp, 19 predicted proteins | sample MGYA00242782_ERZ504609 | MGnify/ENA primary metagenome ERZ504609 (study PRJEB26092, sample SAMD00036320) | human gut metagenome | host: Homo sapiens | study: EMG produced TPA metagenomics assembly of... | reverse complement strand
GGCAGCCCTTCGGTGATTCCCCGTTCGCGCTCTGCTTTTCGCAAGCTCATCCCTCATCCGGCCCTGCGGGGCCACCTTCCCCCACTTGGGGGAAGGCAAAGCCGCCGCCCATTCACGGGCAAAGCCCCTCCGGCCATCGCTGCCGCGCACCTCACTTTTCTGCCCCCTCCTTCCCCTGCGCCAAAAATCCTTACCAGCCACCCGGGCACGGGTGCGCCCATAGCGGCGGCGTTCTCGGCAATGGAACCAAGCTCGGTAAAAATGTACCACACCAGCACCACCGGCAGCACCACGCCGTTCACCTCAAGGCCCAGCCCGGGCAGGTTGGCAACGGCCACCGCCAGCACGGCGTCGGTCAGGGCGCACACCAGCACAACGACCACCATCCCGGCCTTATGCCAGATGCCGGCCCGGGCGGCAGCGCTCGACCACGCGCCCCTGCTGGCCGCGGCGGCGCTGCCGCTGACCCAGTCCAGCGCCATGCAGGCGGCCCACGCCACAACAAGCCAGCCCAGCCAGCCGAACGCTGCCGTGAACGCCCCGCACACCGCCGCCACAACGGCCTTGCCGCTGACAAACAGATTTCGTTTTTCCATTAAGCATCCCTCCATTCGCTTGTGTACAGTCCGGCATCCACCAGCCCGCGGGCCCGGCAGACTTCCAAAACCGCGTCCGCATCGCCCTGGGTGACCGGCCCCACCGTGATGACCTGCATCCGTCCCGCCGCGCCGTACACGCCGACAGCGTTCTCGCACCCCGCATACACCGTCGGGTCCAGCCCGACGCCGCCCGCTGCGGCGCGCACCTCCAGGTGGCAGTGCCTGTACGGCGGGTCGGCCAGCGCCGCATTGCCGGTATTACCCATGACGGCCAGCGCGTCCCCGCTCGCCACGCGCTGCCCGGCCTTGACCAGAAGCGACGCACAGTGGGCAAATACAAAAAGTTCACGGCGTCGGGCGTCTGCCCGCGATCCAGCTGAACACAGACATAATAGCCCCACTCCCAGGTCTTGTCGCGCCTGTCCGTGACGATACGCGCCCGGGTCACGCGGCCCGTGATGCGCTTGCCTTTATAGTAGGGCATTCGGATCGTCGCGTCGTCCAGCCCGGCCAGGTCAAGCCCGCCGTGCCAGACCTTGCCCCCGCCGCGGGTCCAGCCCCAGCGGGCGTAGGGGAAGCGCACCTCGGTGCGGCCCGCAAAAATTCCTGTCTGCTGCATCCTCAGCCTCCTCTGCGCAGGGTGTAGATGACCTTCATCGTCTTGTCGGCGGTCTTTTCCACCGACTTCGGCAGGTCGTTGATCGTCGCCAGATAGTTTGCCCGCAGCACACGCTCGGTACGGATGCGGCTGTCGCCGTAGTAGCGGCGCAGCGGCGTCATCGGCTCGCCCAGCACCGGCGCTGTTGTGGAAAAGCCCGACGTCGTGTTGTCGTAGCCCGCCGCCTCGCAGGAGAACAGCTCGTTCTTCCCGGTGTTCAGCACCACGGCGCGGGTGCGGTAGTAGCAGTACAGCCGCCCGTCGTGGGCGTCGGACAGGTAGGCCATGTCGTCGCCGTGCATCGTCACGGCCTGCACATCGGTGGGGTCAGCCAGCGGAAAGCGATAGATCTGCTCAGCCTGGTCCTGGACCATGTAAAGGCTGCCGCCGTAGACCGTGCCGTTCAGCGGCGTGCCGCGGTTCTCGCTGATGAAGGACTGCAGATCAACGCCGGTGTTGTTCGGCACGGTGTAGTCCTTTGCCGCCAGCGTTTTTCTGTCGTACTCACGTATTTTTACAACGCCCATTGCGTCAACGTAGTCAACCTCCGGCGCAGACACCAGATAGATTTTATCCGCCTCCGCGTCAAAGCAGATGCGGCAGTAGTCCTCCCCGGCGGAGGAATCCACCTGCAAAAAGTCCGCCACATCCAGCGTGTCGGTGCTCCGCAGGCTGTCCCACAGGCCGGTGGGGTCGCGGCGGAACAGATCCAGCGTTTTCAGCCCCAGCGCATGATGGCGCAGCTCCAGCACGCCCTCGTCGGCGTTCAGATACCCGGCCACGGCCTCGTCCGCCTCGGGGTCGGCGTAGAGCAGCACGCCCTTCTCGTCGGTGGGGTAGGTCGTTTTGGCCAAAAGGCCCGTCAGCAGCTGGTCACCGCCCAGCGCCCCGCCAAAACCGAGCCGGTCCGCGTTGCAGGCGGCCGCGTCCGGCGCGTCGATCATCTCGGAGTAGTACGCACCCATCGGGTGGGTCAGGCAGACCGAGCCGATGACGCCGTTGGCCTGGCTCGTCGCGAACTCATAGACGTAGGTCACGACGCCGCTCCACGGGTCGATCTTCGTCTCGGTCAGGTTGGCGCTGCCGCGCACCGTGTTTTTGGTCGCGTTGACCTGCCCGGCCATCGCCGTGCCCACAACGCCCGCGCCCGCCGGGGCAAACACTGTGGCCGGGTCGCTGCCCAGCGGCGTGTCGTACAGCAGCAGGCCGCCGTAAAACATCGTCACCAGATCCTTCGGGGCATTCGTGTACCCCTGGTCGCCGCGCCACAGCAGCATGGCCTTGTTCAGGCTGCCGCCGTAGCCGTTAAAAATATCCGACACTGCGTTGGTGATAAGATTATCGCTCTCCACCACCTCCACCGCGCCGGTGTGCACATCGGTCAGTTCAATGCGCGTATGACCGTGCAGGGTCATTGCATCCGCTCCCTTCGTTTTATACATCGATGCTGCGTGTTTTTATTGTAATCGGCAGCAGCGTCTCCTCACATTCCAGCGTGCCGTCCCACGGCGTCTCGCTTGCCATGCCCTGCCCGGTCACGGTGGCCTTGATGCCGTAGGGCGCGATCTTCACTGTGCCGCCCGCGCAGACCAGCCGCACCGACAGCCGCGTGACCGTCCCGGCCTCCACCGACGCAAACGGGTAGAACAGCGCCAGCGTGTGTGCGCCCGTCTCCAGCCGCTGCTGCGGCGCAAAATTTTCCACAGGCACGTCGTTTATATAGTACCGCACGGTCAGCGTCAGTACCTTGCCGGTGTCGGGCGCAGCGTCCAGCAGCAGCTGCGCCAGGAACATAGCGCTCGTCTCCTCCACTGCCGTGAAGGCAATTGCCACGGCGGGCGTCTCCACGGTCTGCACCGCCAGCTCCGCCGGGTTCGTGAAGCTGTAATACACGATCCGCTTGCTCTCGGCGCTGTTCTGTAAGCGGCGCAGCGCTTTTTCCGTCGCACCGTCCGTTGTGCCGCCTAAGTAAGGGTTGCGGCCCACGCCCTTTAAGGTCTGCCGCCCGCGGTAGCGCCAGACGAAATGCGTCACGAGCATCTCGGGCGCAGTGCCGTCCTCCATCGGCAGCGCCACGCGGTCCCCCGGCTCAAACGCCGGGTCGCCGGGCATCGTCACGGTGGCCGGGACGTAGTCCAGCCTTTGCAGCGCCGCAAACAGGTTGTCGGTGATCTGCTGCCGTGTGGCGGGCAGACCCTTTTCGGCCAGCGTCATGTTGGAAATGCGCATCGTCAGGCCGGTATCCTGGCTGCGGCCCGCGGCAAAGCTGCCGTCGTCGGTCTCGATGCTCAGCGCCGCGTAGTGGCAGGCAAAGTCCGAGACCGCCGCCTCGCTGCGCGCCGCCGTGGTCAGCGCGGCACAGGGCCTTTCGGCAAAGGTGCGCAGCAACCATGCCGCCCCGTGCGGTCCGCCGCCGCAAAGCCGCCCACCAGCTGTGCCACAGCGGCGGCGCACTCCCGCCAGGTAGACAGACCGTCCGCGCCGCTCAGCTGGCAGACGAGGGCAGCGTCGGGTTCAGCGCGCCGATCTCGGCCTCGGTCTGGCCCAGCGTCAGCCGCAGCCGCCGCGATCTGCCCCAGCAACGCATAGGCCGTGCCCTGCATCGTCGTACCATCGTATTTTTGCTGCAAGGCCAGAATGTTGTCATAGGCCTTGATGCTCACATACAGCGCGCGCCGCTCGGCCTCGGCCACCGTGTAAACGCCAAGCGGCACGGTCTCCCACTGCCCGCCGGGCAGCTGCAGGCCGTAGTGCAGCACGAGCTTTGCGCCGTAAAACGCATAGCGGCTCAGGTCGGTGCGCAGGTTGAGCGCCGCCTGCCCGAGGTAGGCGCAGCCAAAGACCAGCTCCTCCCCCGTGACGCACTGGTTGTCCAGCGTCAGCGACCCGCTCATGAGGTCTGCCGCGTCCAGATTCAGCACCGTGCCGTTTGTCAGCGTCAGCGTGCCCGTCACCCGGTCGGTCCGCGTCCGTGCGCGGATCGCGGTTTTATAGGCATCCGATACGGAATAAATTGTCACTCACCTCGTTTCCACATCCAAGTAGGGGCGGGGCATGCCCCGCCCGCAGCCATCCCATAGACGGCCTGTTGCGGTAAGGCCGCGGGCCGGACATGTCCGGCCCCTACCACCTGCAAAATTCTGCATTAAAACTCGATCAGATTCACCGCCACCTCCCACACGGCCTGCCCGTCGCGGGCGGCCTTCAGGTCGGCGGTGCGGTCCCCGGCGTACATCTTCGCCGTGCGCACGCCGCCAAAAAAATACTGCACGGTCATGCTGTCCGGGGCTGTGGCGTTCAGCACCTTGGCGCAGTCCGCCGTCGAGAGTGCCGCCCAGCCGGCGCTGATCTTTGCCACGCCGCCGCGCACCCGCTCCCGCACAAGAACGCCGTCCTCGGTGCGGCCCGTGCCGCTGCTGTCCAAATCGGAGAGCTGCACCTTGTACGCACTCGGCGCGGGCAGCGCCGTGCCGTCAATGTTCAGAATTTCCACGCTTCACCTCCCGCCGCTGCGCAGGGCGCGGCGATTCTGGCTGTTGGCGATGACGCTGTCCAGCAGTTCCTCGCCGATGTAAATGTTGATGGGCTGGCCGTCCGCGCTGCCCTGCCAGCCGGCCAGCGTCTCCGCCATGGCCTGCTTGATGGTCGCCAGCGGCGCTTCCACGTTCGTGCCGGTTGTCTGGTCACCGAGCATCGCCAAAAACTGGCGGTTCGGCGGGATGACCGCCCCCTGCGCCAGCGCCGGGACCGGCACCGACGCCGCGTAGCCCAGCCCGGGCAGCGCACTTTGGCTGCTGACCAGCTTGCCCGCGCTGCCCAGCACACTGCCCGCCATGCTTTTGGCACGTCCGATGGCCGACAGCAGCCCGTTGATGGCCGCCGCAATGGCCGCGACCATGCTGCGCACAACGCCCAGCACCGTGGAGACCGCCGTCTGCACAATGGAGACGATGCGTCCCCACACGGTAGAGACCGTCGCGGCCATCGCAGCCCAGGCAGCGTCCCACTCGCCCCGCAGCACGGCGGTCAAAAAGTCGGCCATACCGCGCAGCACCGCCAGCGCAATCGTGATGCCGTCCGCAATGATGCCTGCCGCACCGGTCACCGCCGTGCCCAGCGCCGCAAACACCTGCACGGCCACGGGGGCCAGCGCCGTGATGAGCCACTGCACAAACGGTGCCAGCACGGTGTTCCACAGCGTCAGCAGCAGCGTTGTCACCGCGCCGAGGCACGCCGTCAGCTCGTTCCAGAGCGGCTGCAGGTGCGCGGTCCAGAGCGCACCCAGCAGGTCAAACAGCTGCACCAGCACAGGCTGCAGCACCTCGCTCCACAGCGCCGAAACGATGCCGACGACGTTCTGCCACCCCTGCGCAAGGCCGTCCAGAATCGGCTGGCCGTAGGCGGCCCACGCCTGCTCCATACCCGCCCAAAGCCCCTGCCAGACCGTGTCCAGCAGCGCCAGCGCGGGCTGGACCACCGTAGAGAGCGCCGCGCAGAGCTGCTCCCATACACCGGCTGCCACCGCGGAAAGCCCCTGCCAAACCGTCTGCCACGCCGCGGCGAACGGTGCAAAAAATTCCTGCAGGTACGCCCAGAAATCCGCCCACGCGCTGCGCAGGCTCTCCAGCACGCTCTGCCAGACTGCCGTCAGGCCGCTCAGGTCGCTGCCCGCTGTACCGCTGCGGCGTGCCGCGGTGCCGACGGTGGATCTTGCGGCCTTCTCGGCCTTCGCCGCGGCCTCGGCGGCCTTTTTCTGCTTTTCCGGCGCCGCCGTTTTGTCCTCCGCCGGGGCGGACAGGCGGTTGATCTCGTCAAATTTTGCCAGACTGCGGGCCGATTTCACGCTCTGTGCCGCCGCAGCCCGCAGCGACACGCGCAGCTCGTCCACAACGCTGCGCGCCTGCTGCCCGGCGTCGCCCACGCTCCCCAGCGCCGCAGAAATTCTATCCAGCGCCGTGCGCAGGGACGCCGAGGGCTGCTTCAGCGTTGACAGCTCGTCAAAAGTCAATTCCGTCGTGTATCCTCACTTCCTCTCCTGAATACCCATTGCCCTGTAGGGGCCGGGCACGCCCGGCCCGCATGCTTCCCACAAGCGGCTGCTTACCGTACAGCGCACATTCCCTGCACGTCAGCCTCATCCTCCCAGCAGCGCCAGCAGCCGCCTTTTCTCCGCCTGTTCCTCGGCGCTCTCCACGCCCCGCAGCTCCACCACGGCGCGGTGGGTGCGGTAATAGTCCAGCTCCCAGTTTTCCAGCCGCTTGCCGCGGCGCAGCTTATCACGGATGGCCACCACCGTCGCAAAGCTCCCCTCGCCGATGGCATCGAACCACGCCAGAAAGCTCCACCAGTGCAGGTAGGGCAGCGTGCGCACATCCTGCCCCGCGGCCTTGCTGATGCCCGCGGCGATCAGCGGTGCGTCCTGCTGCCAGTCCATCAGCGCGGGGCCGGGGCGGGGCTGCTCGCGGCGGCCCGCCGCCAAAAACTCCGTCAAAAACTGCGTGGCACCGGGCCAAAGCGGCTGCGGCAGTGCGGCAAACTCCGGGTAGAACAGCCGCATGGCCACGTACCAGCGCTCGCTCTGGTCCAGCGCCGGGTCTGCCTGGCCGTTCAGCCAGCGCAGCAGCTCCAGCACGTCGCGGTAATCGCTGCGGATGGCATACCGCACGCCGCCCAGCTCTGCCTGCATCGGCAGTCCCCACGCCCCGGTCATACCGCGCCCCGCTCGGCGCGGGCGGCATCGGCCCGGGCTGCGGCGGCATCGGCGGCAGCGGTCAGGCGGCGCTCGGCGCCCTCGCGCAGGATCGGCGTCAGCGCCTCCAAAAGGTTCTGCACCACACGCTTGCCGTTGGCCCCGACGCCCGCCAGGTTCACCCCGCCCAGGATCGCGTCAAAGTCGTTCTCCGCGCCAAAGATGCCGGTCAGCAGCTTCTTGATCTTGCCGTCGTACTCGTTCAGCAGGGCCAGCCCCGCCGCGGCGCGCTGCTGCTCGTCGCCGTCCAGCGCCGCCAGCGCCTTTGTCAGCGCGGCGTCGTAGCCGTCAAGCTCTGCCCCCGCCGCAAAAAAGCGGTGGTAGAGGTTCGGGTCTGCCGGGTTAAAGCGCAGCACCCCGCGCCCGTTGACGCGGAATTCCTCCACGCCGGTATCAATGTTCAGCTCCATCGTACTCTCCTTTCTTCAAAGCCTTCCCCGAGGGGCTGCGCTCGCAAGCGCGTGTCGGAGCGCAACCGCCGAAGGCGGCTTTTAGCGCGTAGACTGAAGGCGGCGCCGCAGCGCCGGATGAGGGGCAGCCTTCCGGCAGCCGCTCTTTTGCCTGTCACGCCTGCGTAAACTTCTTGGCTGCCGGGTCAAACGTGCCCTTCGTCTTGACGCCGGTGTAATGCACGTTGAACGGGATCTGGTAGCCGGTGGTGTCGCCGCCGTAGCTGACGACCTCGATGTAGCATTCCTCGCGCACTGCGGGGTACGCCCCCGCCGTATCCTTGTCCCAGAGCTTGACCTCGACGATGTCGGTTTTCAGGTCATCCAGCACCAGATCGCCGTCGATGATGGCCTGCAGACGCTCAAACAGCGGGTCGCCCGGCTCGGCGTAGTAGGGGCTGACCTCGCCCTGTTTCTGGTAGCCGTTGATCGTAACCGTCGTCTCACCGACGATATTCGACTTTTTCTCCACGTTCGCGGTCAGCTCGGGGGAGTATTCCTCCAGATCGCTGCCCAGGCGGGTGTAGCTGGCGTCGCCGCTGCCAAAGGCGGCGTTCAGGTAGTGGGCCATGTACTTGCGTTCAATTTTCATGTGGTTTCCTCCGTATAAACTTGTGTGTATTCCGCTTGTAAACGCACGGTGCAGACCGCCGTGCCGCCTGCGTCGGCGCGCTCCATACGGCCCTGCTCGGCGCGCAGGACCTCGCGCCCCGCGTTGCCCAGCACCGGCCCGCGGCCTGCGGCGCTCTCCGCTGCCGCCCAGGTCTGCAGATCCAGCAGCCGCGCGGCGTTGTCGGCATCGGTGCGCGGCAGGCAGAGCCGCAGCGTGAACTCCGCCCGGCAGCGCTGTGTCACGCGGCCCAGCAGGTCTTCCCGCCGGTCCAGCACCGTGATGCCCCGGCACCACAGCCCTGCCGTGTACGGCGCGGGGCCAACGTCCCCCACCGTCAAAGAAAGCCCCTGCAGGGCAGGGGCCCGGGCCAGAAAGGCCGTCATTTTTGTAAGCATGGTTTGCCTCCTTCTCTAAAGCCTTCTCCGAGGGGCTGCGCTCGCAAGCTCGCCCCTCATCAGCCGCCTGCGGGCGGCAGCTTCTCCCCCGGGGGAGAAGCCAAAAAAATTCTCACCTCGTCAGGCTCCTCACGCCCGTTCCGCTTCCGTTCCACCAGGCACCGGCCTCGACATGGTGCGGTTTACCGCGCAGCCGCATCGGCAGCACGTACTGCACCAGCGCCGCACCCTCCACCGCCGCGGGCACAAAGCCCGGCCAGTCGGCCCAGGTCAGCGCCGGGCCCTCGCCGGGGAACAGCCTGTCCCCCGGTGCCAGCGTATAGTCCGCGCCGTACCGGGCCGTCGTCTCCGGGATGACCACCAGCAGCGCCGTGCCCCGGCGTGTGCCGCCTGCGTCGGGCAGCTCCCGGCGGCCCTGCTGCCAGCAGACGCCCCGCAGTACGGTGCGCACCACGGTCTGCGCCGCCGCGTCGGCGTGGTAGAGCGTCACGGTATCGCGGTACAGCTTATTCATGGGGCAGCCACCGCCCGATCCGCAGATAGTAGCCCGCCTCGTGGCGGAAATGCGCCGCCCGGTCTGCCAGCGTGCGGGAGCACAGCTCGGGCGGCGCGGTGTAGGTCTCGCTCACGCTGCCGACGCTCACCTTCGCAATGCCCCGGGCTTCGTCCTCCTGCGCGAACTCGTACATTGCGTCGGCCACAGCGCAGAGCGCCATGCTCTCGGCCAGCTCCGGGTCCAGCCCCTGGCGCGGTGCCACGGCGTACATCTCCCGCATACGGCGCAGCTCGTCCCCGGCGCGTCTGATGAAGCGGGGAAACTCCTTCTCCGGGATGTCCTCGCCCAGGTAATCCTCTACGTAAAAGGTATAATCCGGCACGCGCACGCCCCCTTACGCCTTGAACTTTGCCAGCACGACCTTAGCCTCATTGGACAGCACAGCGACGTAAAATTCGTCCGCCGTGATTTCGGTGGTGCGGGTCTTGGGCTTGCGCTCGGTCTCAATGTTGACCTCGCGCTTGCGGTAGATGGTCAGCGCCGGGATCTCGTCGTCGACCTCGGGGTCGGTTTCCAGCTTGACGATGGGGCAGGCGTAGACGCCTTCGGTCAGCGGGACCTTCTTGCTGGGCACAAGGCGGCAGCCCGCGATCATGCCGATCTCGCCGGTCAGGCTGACGCCGGGCGTGTACTTGTCGGCGCTCAGGAAGTCGGGATTCTTGCGCAGCTGGGTGACCTGCTTCGGGTGGATGAACAGCACCTTGTCGGAGCAGCCCATCTCCTCCTCAAACAGGTCAACAGCATCGACGATGGCGTTGTAGCTGATCTGGGCCTGGCTGCCGTCGTAGATCAGGCTTGCGGTCTGCAAAGCGTCCATGCAGTCATTGTCGACCTTGGCGGCAATGGCCTGCGCCAGCTGGGTGTTGGCCTCGCCCACCGGGTTGCCGTAGCCGGACAGCACGGCCTCGTCGGTCAGGCCGATGCCCTTCATGGCCTTTTTGATGGTGGCCTTGCGGGTGGAGGTCGTCATCTTCTCAATGGCGACCTCGCCGCCCTCGGCCACGTCGGAGGCATCGCCGATGTAGGTGTAGGCGGGCACGGTGATGGTATCGCCGGGCACGCCCTGCAGCGTATCGTCAATTTTGGCAAACGGTGCCACGCGCAGCTTCTTCGGGATGCGCGCGGACACCATATCCCCCATAACCTCAGGGTCGATCAGTTCGGACAGCTTCGTGATGAAATCAGACATATAGTTTCTCCTTTTTTGTGTTTTAAGGCAATACCGCATAATTCTAAGTGCCGATACGGCGAGCGAGGTGCGGCAGCTGCTAAGCCAAAAGCGCAGATAATACTTTGTGTATTATCGAGCATTTTGGCAACGCAGATGCCGTGCCGCAGCCGCCGGAGCGGTGCTTAAGCCGTAAGGCGGGAATTATGCGGTGTTGCCTTGACTTTTGTACGGTAGGGGCCGCATGCCCGGCCCGCCGGTTTCCGTTGGTTGCCCCTTTATCAGTTTGCCTTGCGGGGAGGGGTCTTGACCCCGCCGCGGCGGCCAGAGGGCTGGCCGCCCTACAAACTCCCGTGTACGTAATTTGCAGGGGAGGGCTTTCCCCCTCCCGCGGGGCGTCGAGGACGCCGCCCCCTACAAGCCTCCCTTGTCAAAGGGAGGTGCCGAGCGTAAGCGAGGCGGAGGGATTCCTCCCGCCGCCCCTCACTTCCTCAACTCTTTATAGACCTCCGGGTTCTCCTTCTTCAGCGCCAGTCTCTCCCGGTACCCCATCCGCGCAAAGGCGTCGCGGTCCAGCGCTACCGGCACGCTGCCGGTCCCCGCGGCATAGGGCGCGGGGGTCTGCATCGGCTTGTTCTGCTCGTTCTCCATTGTATTTCACCTCACTTTCTGCAGCATCGTAGGGCGGGGTGACCTCACCCCCGCCGCACTGCACGGCAGGCTCATTGCGCCCGCCCTGCATCGCCCATAAACCGGCGGCGAATCTCTGCCAGCTCCGCCTCGGTCTCATGCGGCAGATCAAAATACCACGCCAGCGCCAGCTCGGGGCGCAGAAGCCCCGCGTCCACCAGCTCACGCTGCTCGGCCCAGATACGCGCACGGTCATACAAAACACCGTCGCCCCAGTCGATAGCCGGGGCCGCGGTCTGCGGCAGACCGTCCAGCCCGTACACCGCGCCCAGCGCACTGCACAGCGCCATGGCCTGCTGCACCGCATCCGTCCACGCACTCTGCAGGTCGCGGATCGTCAGGTCGTAGTCCACCGACGTTGCGGTGATCTCCGTCGCCGTGCGCGGCTCGGCGGGGGTCTCGACCTCGCTCAGAATGCCGCGGCGCAGGCCCAGCAGGCTCTCACACCCGCGCAGAAGATCCTGCTTGCGGGCCAGATAGCTGCCCTCCCGCAATGCCGGGCTGTAGACCGTCACGCCGACATTGGCCGGGTCGTCCGGCAGGCCGACAAACAGATCGTCCTGCAGCGCACGGCGGCCCTGGGCATCGGGGCGCAGCAGATCCTCCGACGCAAAAACGCGGGACGCACCGTTCGCAAATTCGGCGTTCAGCTGCTCCTCGCAGCGGGCCAGTGCGTGCAGCAGCCCCGCCGCCGGGGCGTAGATGCTGACCGCGTCGGTGCTGCCGTCCACACAGTTCATCAGCGGCGTTTTCAGCACGGCCAGCCCGACGCCCTGCACCCCCGGCAGCACAAGCTGCGGGACCAGCTCCGCACAGGCGGGCAGCGTGGCCAGCGGCACACAGCGGCCCAATGTCTGGCCGTTCAGCTCAAACAGCCGCGTTTCGATGGTCAGGCCGTCCGCGCCCGCGGTGCGGCGCTCCAAAAGGGCGTACTGCCGCCCATCGACGCTGTGCCGCTCCATCGTGCCGACGGCCAGAAGGCTGCCGTGGGCGTCGCGGGCCAGCGGCACGTAGCAGTCGCGCCGGATGGCCGCAAAGTCGAACGCCCCGTCCCGCGGCACCGGTTTCAGCAGACACTCTCCGCCCACCAGCGCGTACTGCATCGCGGTCTTGGCTGCCGCGTTCAGCGCCGACAGGCTGCGGCGCAGCGGGTCCGGTGCCTCGGGCGGCAGGCGGGTCTCGTACTCGGCATAGACCGTGCGGCAGAGCTTGCCGACGATCAGCGCCGCCACACGGGGCGCGGTATCCTCGCCCGCGCGCGGCACGCCGTAGTACAGATCAAACCATTCCCGCACCGCCGCCCGCATTTTGACAGATGTAACGTCACTTTTCCCAAATGCCTGTTCCAAATAAGATTGTATGGTCGTTTCCTCCTTTCTCTAAGCCGTCCCCCTTGGGGGAAGGCACAAACTGTCGAAAAACTCTTGTAGGGGCGAGCATTGCTCGCCCGTGCCCGTTTGCCTTGTAAGCAAACCGTCCCGGGAAATGCGTTGCTGCGGTAAGTTGACGGGCGACCAATGGTCGCCCCTACACGCACTCCTCACTTCTAACTCCTCACTGATTCACGCCCCTCTCCTTCTCCACACCCCCTCCACCGCGTACCGCACCGCGTCAATGTGGTGGTTGTTCACGTCGGGATAGCCCGGCAGCACCTCGCCCGTCCGCGGGTCGCGCTCGTACTCGTACTCACTGAACTCCGCCGCCGTGGCCGGGCAGCGCACCGGGTCAATGATGATTGCCGCCAGCCCCTGCAGCCACTTCATGCTCTCGCGCACGCTGCCGGGGCCCTTCTGGGCTGCGCGGCAGGGCAGCCCGGCGGCGCGGTAGTCGGCGCAGGATTTCGGCTCGGCGGCGTCCGCCGTCAGCGGGCCGTCCGTGCCCGCGCCGCGCGCCAGCAAAAGCTCTGCCGTCTCGCGGTTCGGCGTGCGGCTGCGCGTCAGCTCGTCAAAAATCACCAGCACCCGCCGCGCCGCATCGTAGGCCGCGGCGTTGTAGGCCCAGGGGTCGGGATACCAGCCCCAGTCCACGCCGTAGTAGACGCGGTCATACCGTTCCAGCTCGTCGTCCGGCACGGCCCGCAGCTGCAAATTGGCAAACACCGCCGCGCCGCTGCCCACGACCTCGCCGCCGTACTCATGGCGGAACGCCGCCGGGTTCGTCCGCTGCAGGTGCTCGGCGTCGGCCCAGAACCGCTCGCCCAGCATGGCCCGCGGCAGATCGCGGTAGGTCGAATGGTGCACCAGCTTGCCGGGGCGGGTCTCCAGCGCGTAGCGGTTGGCCCAGCTGCGGGCCATGGCCGGCGGGTTGAAGCTCTTTAACGTCAGCGCCCAGCTGCCGCCGCGCAGCACGGTCTGCTCGACGTTGCGCACCTCCTCGGGGCCGTCGAACTGGTCAAGCTCCTCAAACCAACAAATGCCCACAGCGCCGAACGGCAGCTTTAAGCTCTTGAGCTTGCCCGGGTCGTCCGTCCCGAAGAATAAGATCTTCTGCCCGGTGGGCAGATAGGTGCACTCCATCGGGCTGACCGTGCAGCGGAAATACCCCGCGCACCCCAGCTCCCCGATGGCCCATACGATCTGGTTGTACACGCTGTTGCGCAGCGTGCCGCCGATCTTGCGCAGCACCACGGCGTGGCAGTCCGGGTGGCGCAGCAGCTGCCAGACCAGCTCCATCGAAAGATAGCTCGACTTACCGGACCCGCGTCCGCCCTTGGCCACGACCTCGGTCACCTCGCCGCGCCGTATCGCCTGATGCACGGGCCAGAACACGCCGGGTATCTTCTCCTTCAGCCGCACTTCCACCTTGGTGCCTCTCTCCTATCTCCTCTCTCCTAACTTTCACTGTCCACAATGACCACCCCCTCTGTTTTCGCCCCGTCGCCCAGGCCCAGATGCTTGTACAGCATTTCCAGCGCGCGCAGCTTGTCGGCCACCTTGACCGGCAGACCGCCCTCCTCGCCGGGGACGGCAAAGGCGATCTCGGCCAGCTCGTCCAGCACATGGTCCGCGTCGATCTCACACAACGGCATCCCTCCTTTTCCCGAATGGGTATAAAAAAACCCGCGGGAGGAATCACTTCCTCTCACGAGTTTCGATGGTATCATATTACCACTGTTGGTTGTGAAATACAATGAAATTTTGCGAAATCTTCAGGAAATTTACTGAAATCTTTTTCACGCCCGCTTCGGCACGGCCATCCCCTCCACAGCCGTCCGGTGCAGCTGGTACGCCCGGCGCTGAACTACCCCCATCGCCTCCGCGATTTCCGAAAAATTCTGCCCCATCACATAGCGGCGGCGCAGCACCTCCTGCCCCGGCCTATCCCGCACCGTCATGATGCCGCACATAATCTCCGCGCGCGTTTCCATGCAGCTTTCCAGCTGCTGCTCCAGCCTTTTCTGCGCTTCTTCGATACGTTCTACGGCCCGCGGCAGCCTGTCCGCGTTAGGGCCGCTGCGCCCGGGCATTCCGCTCATGCAGGCCGTCACCCGCTCGGCGTCGCTGCGCAGCACCTCGATTTCTTCTTCCAGCATGTGCTGGCAGCTGACAGACGCCTGATAGCGACCCAGCCACTCCACTTTTTCCTTATAGTCCATCGCTGTCCTCCTTATATGTTGCCGCTCCTGTCAGGTATTGTTGGTTACTCTCATCTTAATGCAACAACATATAGTTGTCAATATATTTTTGCAAATTCCCGCCTGCAATCCCAAAAACCGGACTTTCTCTTCTTTTTCCGTTTTCCCGCTTGACACCCGCCGCCCCTCCATGCTACGATGACGGTACTATAGGCATCTGGCTCCGCAGGGGTCTGCTCCCCTATTACCTCACGGGTCATCGGCTTGCGCTGGCTCTCCTGCTCAGAGATAAGCCCCGCACTGCCGCGCAGCTTGCGGCGGCGCTCACCGAAAAGGGCTATCGCACCGACCCGCAGACGCTCGAAAAATCACTGGCCCGCCTGACGCGGCTCGGCATCGTCTCGGTCTCCGACAGCGTCTACCGCTGCACCTGTGAGAAGCTCGACGCTGCCCGCTATTCGGAGTCCCAGCTCCTCGACCTGGTCGGCATGACCCAGAGCACCGTAAACGGCACTGCCTTTTACACCACCACCCCGCCCCCAAGCGTCAGCTCCCGCGGCCCCAGCGGCTCCTGACTCTTTTATAAGGAGAGGGTCCCTTCATGAAACGTCTTTCCCGCCTTGCCGCCTGCCTGCTGGCGCTGACCCTGACCGCCTGCACCGCCGCCGAAACTGCCGTTCCGGCGGCCACGGCCCCACCGACTGCGGCACCCGCGCCCACCGCGGCCCCCACGGCAGCGCCGCAGGCAACCCCGCTCCCCTACGACGACCTGTCCTACGTGCCGGAGTTTGGCTTTCAGCAAAAGCAGACCTACCAGCCGGACGAATACAACCGCCTCTATCTCGACACCTACTCCTTCAATGACCGCACCGTCCTTGTGGGAGCCGAGGACGAAACCGCCGCCCTGCTGGAAGCGGGCAGGGACCCCCGGCCTCGGCGTGCGTTCCCTGCAGGCGCGCGGCATCACGGGGCAGGGCGTAAAGATCGCCATCATTGACCAGTCCCTGCTGACCGACCACCCCGAAATCTCCGGCGCTATCGCCGCTTACTGTGAGACGGGCATCGACAGCGGCCTCAACGAGGGCACGCTGCACGGCCCCGCCGTGGCAAGCATTCTGGCGGGGCAGACC
>ENA-OQDL01000985-OQDL01000985.1-human-gut-metagenome-genome-assembly--contig:-NODE-985-length-15647-cov-3.244781_pt1 | contig 15647 bp, 17 predicted proteins | sample MGYA00242782_ERZ504609 | MGnify/ENA primary metagenome ERZ504609 (study PRJEB26092, sample SAMD00036320) | human gut metagenome | host: Homo sapiens | study: EMG produced TPA metagenomics assembly of... | reverse complement strand
AGCATTTAGGCTGCAGCTAATTCGAAATTATCGTTAGCGTTTAATTTTAAGTTTGCGATTTAACGCATCAGCCTACGGATAGCTTCTCCATCTTCGAGATCCCTGTCGAAACCAGTACAAGCCCTGAATCACTGGAAATGTACATTCCCATGTACTGTTAATATACGACCGTCCTCGATCGTATACTATAAAATATTACAATCCTGAAGAAATGTCAAGAAAAAATTAAAAATATTTTAGATATTTTTCAGATATATCCTGATGAGTTTGCCGGTGATATATGTTAAGATAGATTTAACATATATCAGCAGATCCGTTTACGGGATTGCGGAGAAAGGAGTCCGTGATCTTACAGGAAATAAAAAGTAGCAGAAAAGAGGAATCAATATGCCGACGACCTATGCACACTACAGATTTGGAAAAGAAGTGACGGAAGCACTTCCGCGGGGACTACAGAATACCATTGAATATCATAGAGAACTTTATGATATCGGACTGCATGGACCGGATATTCTCTTCTATTATAAAGCATTGAAAAGCCACCCGGTTAATCAGCAGGGGCATACAGTACATGAGAATTTCGCGGATACATTCTTTGAACATGCAGTGAGTGTGATTGAAAAGGCAGAAGATCCGACTGCGGCAAGAGTGTACATTTATGGTGTGATTTGTCACTTTGCACTGGACAGTGAATGCCATCCTTATATAGAAAAGATGATCCGGGAGAGTGGAATTTCACATTGTGAGCTGGAGATGGAATTTGACCGGATGCTGATGAGTGATGATTTTATCAATCCGGTACGTCATCTGAATACAAAGCATATCCATCCGACTATGCGGAATGCAAAGATCATAGCTCCGTTTTTTGAAGATGTGACACCTGAGGAGATGCAGAGATCACTGAAATCCATGATCTTTTATCATAAGCTTTTTCTTGTACCGGAACCGGCAAAAAGAAAGGCACTTTTTATGGCAATGAAGGCGATTGGAAAGTATGATGCCCTGCATGGAATCGTGATGAGTCTGGAGCCGAATCCGGCATGCCGGGAATACTGTATGCTTTTGAAAAGGCTGTATGCAGGGGCAGTACCGCTTGCGGCAAGTCTGATCCTTCAATTTCAAAAAAGACTGTTCAATGGGCAGCAGTTACCGGAAAGATTCCACAGGACTTTTGGGGCGGGAACAGACTGGGAGAAACTGCGTTTATAGTAAAAGGAGGCTTTTATGAGTTTTGTGATATTAGATGAGATCACCAAGACATATAAGATGGGAGAAGTAGAAATCCATGCGGTTGACCATATCAGCTTTTCGATAGAAAAGGGAGAATTTGTAGTTATTGTAGGACCAAGTGGAGCAGGAAAGACGACGGTGCTGAACATTTTGGGAGGAATGGATACAGCAACCAGTGGAAAATTGATCGTAGATGGACAGGATATTACGTCTTATGATTCGAAAAAGTTGACAGGATACAGAAGGGACGATATTGGATTTGTATTCCAGTTTTATAATCTGGTCCCGAATCTGACTGCAGTGGAGAATGTAGAGCTGGCTCTTCAGATCTGTAAGGATCCACTGGATGCGGAGACGGTTCTGGAAGAAGTGGGACTTGGAAAAAGGCTGAAAAATTTTCCGGCACAGCTTTCAGGAGGGGAACAGCAGAGGGTGTCAATCGCGAGGGCACTTGCCAAGAATCCCAAGCTTTTATTATGCGATGAGCCGACAGGAGCATTGGATTATAATACAGGAAAGGCGATTCTGAAACTTCTGCAGAACATGTGCAGGGAGAAAGGGATGACCGTGATCGTGATTACGCATAACCAGGCACTTGCACCGATGGCTGACCGTCTGATCCACATTAAGAACGGTCAGGTTTCAAAAATGCAGGTGAATGATAATCCGGTGTCGATTGATGAGATTGAATGGTAAATCAAAGAAATTGATCGACGAGATCGAATGGCAGATGAGAGAAGTCGCATGATAGATGAATGAAATGAGAACAGAATGGTAAGGTGACCAGATGAAAAAGAAAGCACTGAGAAAAGATTTTTATATGGAGATCCGTAAAAGTATGGGGCGGTTTTTGTCCATCTTTTTTATCGTTGCGATCGGCTGTGCCTTTTTTGCGGGAATCCGTTCATCAGAACCGGATATGAGGTATTCGGGAGATGCTTATTTTGACAGGAAGAATCTGATGGATCTTCAGGTGATCAGTACAATGGGACTGACAGATGAGGATGTTGAGGCAATAGAGAAGCTGGATGGGATCGAAAAAGCGGAAGCAGGATATTCAGTGGACGCACTTTGTACAGAGGGAGACAATCAGATCGTCATGCATGTCATGTCGCTGCTTCCGTCCATGAATCAGGTGCAGGTGGAGAATGGAAGACTGCCTGAGAAGTCAGACGAATGTGTGGTGGATGCAGATTTTCTCTCAAAAAGCACCTTGAAGATCGGAGACCGGGTGACACTATCAAGCGGGACAGACAAACCGGTTACGGATTCTCTGAAGGAGGATACTTTTACGATCGTAGGAAGTGTGAGCAGTCCATGTTATATTGGATTTCAGCGTGGAAGTACGACGATAGGAAGTGGAAATATCAGTGCCTTTTTATGTGTACCGGAGGAAAGCTTCTGCATGGAAGTATATACGGAAATTTATGCACAGGTCAAAGGAGCGGAGAAACTGACTGCTTTTACAGATCAGTACGATCAGCGGATCGACTCTGTCATGAAAGAAGTAGAAGCCATCAAAGAGGAGCGGGAGAAGGCACGGTATGATGAAATCGTGACAGAAGCTTCGGAAAAGCTGGCAGATGCAGAAAAAGAGATTACGGATGCAGAGGCTGAGCTGGAGCAGGGAAAGGCAGAAGCACAGGAGAAGCTTACAGCAGCAAGGGAAAAGCTGGAAAATGCACAGAAAGAGCTGGAACAGGCGAAAAAAGAACTGGCATCGTCTCAGGCGAAGATTGCCTCATCCAAAGAAGAACTGGAGCAGGCACAAAAAGAATTAAATGAGTCTTCCGGGAAGATTGCGGCAGGCGAAAAAGAACTGAATGAAAAGAGCATTGCACTGGCAACTTTAAAGGAACAGAAGGATACATTGCAGGGGCAGCTTGCAGCATTGGAGCAGCAGAAAGAGGAATTATCAGGTCAGAAGACAACGCTTGAAGCACAGAAAAGGACGCTTCAGGAAGGTCAGAAAAATCTGCTTGATACGCAGGCGGTCCTGCAACAGCAGATTTCCCGGTTGAAAGCGGAAAAAGAAGACCTGAATGCAGAAGGAATCCGTCTGTCAGAAGAAAAGGAGACTCTGCAAAAAGAATATGAAGAATTAAAGAGTCAGTATGAAGCATCCGGTGATACGGAGATACTGAAGCAGGTTGAAGCAAAGAAAGCACAACTGGATGAAGTCAATGCCAAAATTGCAGAAAATAGTGCAAAAATAGAGCAGAATAAGACACTTTTGGAGACAGTGGAAAGTCAGATGGATCCGTTGGAAGAAAAGCTGGTTCAGATGAAGAATGGACTGGAGCAGACGGAGACGGCACTGGAAAAGATTTCGGCAGGTCTTTCTGAGATAGAAGCAGGACAGGAGCAGATGCAGACCGGACTTACCCAGATGGAATCTTATATTTCTTCAGGAGAGTTTCAGCTTCAGGCGGCAAGAGAACAACTGGAATCCGGAAAAAAATCAGATTCTGTCAGGACAGCGTCAGATTGAAGATGCCAAAAAAAGGATTGCTGATGGAGAAGAACAGATCCAGGCCGGAATAAAGCAGATTCAGGATGGAGAAACCGGGCTGGCTGATGGATGGATAGAATATCAGGACGGGGAGCGTCAGGCAAATGCGGAAATTGCAGATGGAGAAGCACAGATCGCCGATGCAAAAGTCCAGTTGGCGGATGCAAAGAAAGAGATTGAACAGATAGAAAAGCCGACCTGGTATATCTATGACCGGTCGCATTTGCCGGAATATTCAGGCTATGGAGATAATGCGGACAGGATGAAAGCAATCGGGGAAGTTTTTCCATTGATTTTCTTTCTGGTTGCAGCACTGATCAGTCTGACCACGATGACGCGTATGGTAGAAGAAGAGAGAACGCTCATAGGAACGTTGAAAGCGTTAGGATACAGCAAGAAGTCTATCGCAGCGAAGTATCTTGGATATGCAGTGCTTGCGACTCTGACCGGTGGTATTTTTGGTGTGATGATCGGAGAGAAAATCCTTCCCTATATTATTATAACAGCGTACAAGATCATGTACCGGCATTTGCCGGATGTAGAAATCCCGTATAATCTGTATTACGGAGTACTTGCATGTGTAGCGGCATTGCTCTGTACTGTAGCGGCAACGATTTTTTTCCTGTATGAAGGAATTGAAAGAGCAGGCAGCAGAATTAATGAGACCGCCGGCACCGAAGCAGGGAAAAAGAGTCTTCCTTGAATATATACCGTTTCTATGGAAACGATTAAATTTTACATGGAAATCGACAGTACGGAATTTAATGAGATATAAGAAACGGTTTTTCATGACGATTTTCGGAATTGGCGGATGTATGGGACTGATGCTGGTTGGATTTGGTCTGAAGGATTCTATTTCATCCATTGTACCACTACAATATGAAGACATTCAGTTATATGATGGAAATGTGATCCTGCAAAGTGATGTTACAATGCAGGAAAAGCAGGAAGTGTATGAAGCACTTGAAAAAAACAGTCAGGTTGTTGCAACGGCGGAAGATCTTTTGCAGAAGATCACGATAGAGCATGACGGAGTTTCAAAAGAGGTTTATCTGAATGTCCCGGAAAATGTAGAGAAGTTTTCGGATTTTGTAGTATTGCAGGACAGAACAACCAAAGAAAAATATCAGCTTACAGACAAGGGCGCTGTACTGACAGAGAAGATGGCAAAGGAGCTTGGAGTGTCAGCAGGTGATACCGTTACGATTAAGGAAGAAAATGAAAAGGAACGAACGGTTAAGATCAGCCAGATCTGTGAAAATTATATGAGCCATTATCTGTATATGACACCGGCTGTCTATAAGGCAGCTTATGGAAAAGAACCAGAGTATAATTCCATTTATTACCGGACAGAAGGGCGAACCACAAAGGAGGCCGAATCGGTTGGTGAGGCGGCGTTGAAACTGGACGGAGCTTTAAGTGTCAGCTATACGACAGAATTGAGACAGCAGGTGGATGATATGCTTCAGAGTCTGGATATCGTTATCGTGGTTCTGATTATTTCTGCGGGAATGCTGGCATTTGTGGTTTTGTATAATCTGAATAATATCAATATTACCGAGCGTAAAAGAGAACTGGCAACGCTGAAAGTGTTGGGCTTTTATGATAAGGAAGTGACAGAATATGTCTACCGGGGAAAATATTCTGCTGACCCTGATTGGATCGGTTTTCGGGATGCTTCTTGGAAAGATCCTGCACCGGTTCATTATTGTAACGGTAGAAATTGATTCGGTTATGTTTGGAAGGAATATTAATACGATCAGTTTTGTATACGCATTTCTTCTGACGGTTGTATTTTCGTTATTCGTGAACGGGGTAATGTATTTTAAATTAAAGAAGATCAACATGGTAGAATCACTGAAAAGTGTAGAATAAAATACAGAATTGGTATCATTTTGAATAAGATGTCACCATGTAAAAGGAAAAGAAATTAGGAGGTTTACAAAGAAATGAAAAAATATGATTATCTGATAGTAGGAGCAGGTTTATATGGAGCGGTCATGGCATATGAACTTGGAAAGAAAGGGAAAAAATGTCTGGTGATCGACAGAAGAGATCATATTGCAGGCAATATTTATTGTGAAGAGATCGAAGGAATCCATGTTCATAAATATGGAGCTCATATTTTTCATACATCAGATAAAAAGATATGGGAGTATATGAACCAGTTCACAGAGTTTAACAATTATATTAATTCTCCGGTGGCCGTATACAAAGACGAGCTTTACAATCTTCCGTTTAATATGAATACTTTCAGCAAAATGTGGGGAATCCGGACACCGGGGGAAGCGAAAGCAATCATTGAGAAGCAGAGAAAAGAAACCGGGATCACAGAACCGAAGAATCTGGAAGAGCAGGCATTGTTTCTTGGAGGCCGGGATATTTATGAAAAGCTGATCAAAGGATATACAGAAAAGCAATGGGGAAGAAAGTGTACGGAGCTTCCGGCATTTATCATCAGGCGTCTGCCGTTTCGGTTTATTTATGATAATAATTATTTCAATGACCGTTATCAGGGCATTCCGATTGGCGGTTATACTGCAATCGTAGAAAAGATGCTGGAAGGGGCGGAAGTACGCACCGGAGTTGATTTCTTTGAGTTCAGAAAAGAAAATCCGGACATTGCTGAAAAGATTATTTTTACAGGAATGATTGATGAGTATTTTGGATACAGGCTTGGAGCTTTGGAGTATCGTTCAGTGCGGTTTGAGACGGAAGTGCTTGACTGTGAAAACTATCAGGGAAATGCAGTAGTAAATTATACAGAGCGGGAAGTTCCATATACAAGGATCATTGAGCATAAGCATTTTGAGTTTGGCAGACAGGAAAAGACGGTGATCTCCCGGGAGTATTCTTCAGAATGGAGTGTCGGAATGGAACCATATTATCCGGTGAATGATGAGAAAAATACAGCTCTCTACCAGGCTTACAGAGAACTGGCAGAAAAAGAAGAGAATGTCATCTTCGGAGGAAGGCTTGGAGATTATAAATATTATGATATGGATAAGGTTGTTGCAGCGGCACTGGAACGGCTGGAAGAACTTTAAAGTTTCTTAAAGAATAAAAAAATGACAGTTATTAAAAGAATATAAAGAATGAACAGGATGCCCGGAAAGAACTTGATTTTTTCCGGGCGTTCGATTATTATAAAATAACCATTCAGGATTCTTTACTGAATGCAGGAAAATCAATTCAGAGGATCAGATCAGTTTCTGATAATTTTCAATGGACATGCTATCAAAGATTACGAGGTGGTGATGTGAGGACTCACCGGCAAAGTGATCGCAGAAAAATAGAATATGGAAAAGATGTATGAAGTCCTTCGCTTTCAGGAGTATAAGGATCAGTGTCGGCAAAGTGCAGACTGCCTGGAGGGATGCCTGCTGATTTATTATCTGCAGGAGCATGAATGTATAGGAAAAGGACAGCTTTTTAGCTGGTTTCGGCAGCTTTGGAAAAGCCTGTATGATTATCAGCGGAGTAATGGGATGAATTATGGATGTCTGACACCATACAGTGTGCTTGTCGTGGGAGAAGCCGGGCTTTTTTTAGCTGGATCCTGTAGGAGAGGAGAACGGATTTATCATTAAGCGGATGCAGCAGCGTGCAGTGAGAAATCACTTTATAAAAAAGGACGGCAGACAGCAGGGCAGGGACAAAAGAGTGCGGTATCTGTATGGATACGGGAAATTGATGCAGTTTCTCTTGCCTCAGTAGGACAGAACCGGAACTGACAAGAAGAGAGGCGGCCAAATGTCAGAAAGTAATCGCAGGATGCACAGGAGAACGTCAGCGTCCCTATGAGAGGATCTGTCAGGTTCAAAAAGATCTGCCGGAGATTTCCGGGCAAATACGGCTTTTTGAAAAAGCAAAGGATCTGTTTCATGGACAAAAGAAAAGAGGTTCTTAAAAATCAGTGTGGCAGTGCTTGCGGTGCTTGTATTGAAGAACAGTGAAAGAATGAGAACAGATACGGCAGAATTAAGAATGGATGCAGAAAAACTGGAGGCTGCAGATAGAGAGGCAGACGCATGCAGAGGGGGGCAGATAATACAGAGAAAATAGAGGCAGAGGATGAGAGTGCAGCAGAAGCGGCAGAGCGGAGGTTCAGAAGCTATCTTCTGTCGAATACAAGAAAAGGCAATGAACTGGTTATGTCAGAAGGAGAAGCGTTGGAACGATGTGCATTGTGGGCATTAGGGACGGCTTATGAGCGGGAAACGCGGGTTGAGAAAGCAATCGATGTATACGGAAGACTGGTTGAGATTGAAGAAAACCGGGAACAGATTGCAACAGCGGGCATCCGTAAGATGAAATTAGAAGCAGGGAAAGAACAGTATTCAATAGCACTCCTTACGGGAAAAAGAGTTTTAGAACGTACGGGAACCGAACCTGAGGTTGAGAAACTAATGCAGGAGTATGAACTTCGTATTCAGGAGCAGGAAAGCGGAGTGCAGAACGGACAGAGTCGGGAAGAGCAGAAGAAAGAAGAACAGAAGCAGGAAGGGGAAATAAATGAGCAGAATGTGGATAAATAAAAAGAATAAAAAGGAAAATGTGAATAAAGCAAGTTGTTGGATCCTTGCAGTAATCTTTGCAGTGGTTGTATTTGGAAGTGCAGGACTGGCGGCTGCAGATGAAGAGGAGAGCAAAGAGATTCCGGTTCTTAGGATAGACGGAAATGTGTACGATGAAAGTGGAGCGAACCGATGGTACACAGAAGAACCAAAAGTGGAAGTATGTCTGGAGGGGGCTGCAAAAATATCGGATAAAGAAATACGGGATGAAGAAATGCAGGGTGAAAAAATACCAGATAAAGAAATGCAGGATGAAGAAATACCGGATCAAGAAATATACTGTAACATGCAGTATGAGATTACATATACGTCAGGAGAGAAAAAAGCAGAAACTGTGAATTTTACAGAGCAGGAAGAGGAAGGTAACTGGAGATATTTCTTTGAGCCTGCTGTATGGAAGGAGGGAAAGAACCAGCTTCGGTTGTGGCAGGAGTCGGAAACCGGGGAGACAGAGTGGGAGCAGAAAGCGGTGATCTGTATAGATAAGACAGTACCGGCGGCAGTGGTATTTTCCTATCCGGCGGGAAGTGAGGAGAGGGGATATTGTTATCAGACGGAGACAGAGATGCTGGTAAAAAGCCAGGATGAAAGCTCCGGTGTTGAAAAGATCATCGTACAGCAGGAAGATGGTACAAAATTGGAATTAGAAGGAGCAGAGGGAAGCGTGTATCTGCCATTGGGCTATCAGGGAAGGCTGGAGGCTTATGCGGTAGATTATGCCGGACTGGAAAGTGTGAGAAGCAGCTCAGAACAGATCATTTGTGAAGATGAGAAACCACTGATCGCTGTTACGGGAGCGGGAAAATCCGGTGAATGGCAGAAAGATTTGCCGAAGATCAGGCTGTGGATCGGAGAAAGATCAGAAAAGTATACCTGCAGTGCCGGTTTGCGGCTGGCAGTATGTTATGTGAACGGCGAGGAAATCAACAGGAAGTATTATGAGAATCCGACAGAATCAGACAGTTTTACTGTAAAGCTTGAGAAAGAATCAGCGGATGGGAGTCCGGTAGAACTGATGGTTCATGCGGTCGATCGTGCCGGGAACAGTACGGTCAGAAAAGAAAAACTTTATATAGACAGAAAATCGCCGACGGCAGAGATGAATGGTGTGACAGATGCAATGATCACAGGGGAGAAATGCAGCGGTGAGATTGTGCTGAAGGATGAAAATCTACTGGGAAAGTATGAGGTGTCTGTTACGAGAACAGATCAGGAGAAAAAGAAGGAGCTGGTTTTAAATCAGGCAGAGCAGGAACTTTCAGAAAAGGAAGTCAGCATACCATTTGTATTTGAAGAGGATGGTCATTATGAATGCCAGATTCAGGTTGAAGACCGGGCTGGCTGGAAGACGGAAAAAGAGTATCGGTTTGTTATTGACCGCTGCAGCCCGGTAATCCGATATGTGGATCAGCTCAATGGAACATATCTTCCCTTTTTTCAGTGGAATTATGAAGTTGAAGAAGCCGTTTCGGATTTGACAGATTATCAGTATCAGATGCTTCTGGATGGACTGGAATATGCAAAAGGAAGGCTTGTAACCGAAGAGGGAGTACACCGTCTGAGAGTCAGGGCAGAGGATGCAGCAGGAAATGATTCGGTTGCAGAAGCAGTATTTACCATAGATCATACACCACCGGTGCTTTATATGGGAAGATTAAAAGATGGGGCGATCTATGAAGAAAAGGTGAAGATAGAAGTCTGGGTAGACGGGGAAAAGAGTATCTGACCGATCTCACTTTAAATGGAGAGAGACAGAAGCTGAGTACGAAGCAGGATGTTCCAGTGTGAAATTATGGAAAGCGGGAATTATATAATGGGAGTCCAGGCAGAGGATGCAGCAGGAAACCAGGTGAAAAAAGTGATACGGTTTGAATAAGACCGGGAAAAAGCATCGTGCAGAAGATATGGAAGCCTGTTGAAGATCTTTTTTTCAGGACATGGAGAAGAAACTGAAAATAAAATGGATCAATGGATATGGGCAGAAATTTTTGGAGCAGCAGGGATTCTGATCCTGCTATGGTATGGATGGAGAATGAAAAGAACGGGAAAAAGAAGAAAATAAAAAAAGACCCCATAAAAGGGAGGATGCCAGGTAACCGGCGACCGGCTCCTGGCAAGTATTATGAAAAAGTTTATCTAAAATAAATCTTGTTGGCTTAATGAAATTTGTATTTCTTTGATGGTTATAGTATATGAAAGAGAAATGAAGAAAAAGTGATGAGAAAGTGAAAGAATTTTTAATGATAAATGAACAAATTGTGAACGCAGAAAAATACTTTGTCAAATGAAGAATGATATGCTATTCTACAGATGAAAAAAGCTTTGAAAAGAAAAAGCTAAGAATCAGGTTCATAAGGAGGACAAGATGACCCGGGAAGAATTTTTGCAGGGATTGAAAGAAGCACTGGATGGAAATATGGATGCCAGTGCGATACAGGAAAATCTCAATTATTATAATGAATATATAAATGAAGAAGTCAGAAAGGGAAAGACGGAACAGCAGGTAGTCGATACTCTGGGAGATTCATGGGCGATTGCACAGACTTTGCTGGAGGCAGATGAAAATGGAGCTGACGGTGGAGCGGCAGCAGGCAGCAGTTATGGTACTTATATGAAAGAGGAGGAAGGCAGAGTATTTGAGATTCCTGGTGGGAAAAAAGCACGTTTTATTCTTGCTGTTGTACTGGTGATTGTGGTGCTCGTTTCATTCGTTGCGGGAGTGATCCGGAATCCTTGCTCCGATTCTTATTCCACTGCTGATTGCAATGTTGATTATTCGACTGATCGGAGGAAGTGGATCGCAGCGATAAACGGAATAATTATAATGCATTATATCCTTGATACCAGGGTCAAAAGGTCTGACACCACGTGTGCTCGCACACTAGTGGTAGAATGACCTTGTGACCCGCCCCAATATGAGCATAAAAGTGGGGCGTAAGCACCACGATATGCGAATGTTGGGTAGGATTGTGGGAGCACGTAGTGCGTAACAATCCGTAGGTATCATAGTCGGGGGCTTTTGCCCCCGACATCTATCCTTATATAAAGTAAAAGACCGATGGGGAGCCATCGGTCTTTTGAGGGAGTATAAATAATTAATAAGGGGTTGTAGAAAGTAACCTCTCTACAAAAGATAGTATAATATATCAAAATGGAAAAAGCAAGAAAAATATTTAAATAATGGTTTATATATTTGGAATATAAAAATTGTTCTGATTAATTTCCTCCAATGCGTATAAAGATCTGGTTTTCAGAGATAATAAGACTGTACCAAATAGATAGGAGGAATCATCATGGCAAAAAATTATACGAATGTGAACAAGAACAAAAATATGGAGGACAGCTCTTATTCATCCTATGCAGATGAGCAGAACAAGAATAAGAATAGTACCAACAAGAACAGTGTGAACAAGAACAGCACAAATAGTACGAATGGTACTTCATCTGCATCGCAGAATTGTGGAAAGAACAAAAATTCCTACGATAAAAATTCTTCTAATAAGAATGGATATGATTCGACAGACAGATATTAATTTGATCGAAAAAGCCAAAAGGGGAATCAGAAGAGAAGTCACGGAAGAGACTTGAAAAGCAGAGAATGTGACCGCAGGGGCAGGGTAAATTCAACTTTACTCTGCCCCTGATTTATAGTAGAATAAAAGAAGTGAATTAAAAAATGTATTTATAATGAGGTAGTAAATGAATGAATAAAATGGAATGGATTGCACCATGTCATTTTGGCCTGGAATCTGTACTGAAAAGAGAAATTCAGGATCTTGGATATGAGATTTCCCAGGTGGAAGATGGAAGAGTGACATTTTATGGTGAGGCAGATGCTGCATGCAGAGCGAATATTTTCCTGAGGACAGCGGAAAGAGTTCTTTTAAAAGTGGGAAGTTTCAAAGCAGTAACGTTTGATGAACTGTTTGAGAAGACGAAGGCATTGCCATGGGAGGCGTACATACCGAAAGATGGAAAGTTCTGGGTGGCGAAGGCGTCATCGGTTAAGAGTAAGCTTTTCAGTCCCTCTGATATACAGTCGATCATGAAAAAAGCAATGGTAGAAAGGCTGAAATCAAAATACCGGATTCAGTGGTTTCAGGAGGACGGAGCATCGTATCCGCTGAGAGTTTTTCTGATGAAAGATATTGTGACTATCGGGATTGATACATCAGGAGATTCTCTGCATAAGAGAGGATATCGTCCGGCAGCAGGAAAAGCTCCGATCTCAGAGACGCTGGCAGCGGCTCTGATCATGCTGACACCATGGAGAAAAGATCGGATCTTGGTAGATCCTTTCTGCGGAAGTGGTACCTTTCCAATCGAGGCTGCAATGATGGCTGCAAAGATTGCCCCGGGAATGAACCGTTCTTTTACCGCAGAGACATGGACCAATCTGATTGGAAAGAAATACTGGTATGAGGCAATCGATGAGGCAAATGATCTGATCGAGGATGAGATAGAGACAGATATTCAGGGGTATGATATAGATGGAAGTGTTGTGCGGATGGCAAGAGAAAATGCAGAGAATGCAGGAGTTGCCCATCTGATCCATTTTCAGGAGCGTGCAGTGAAAGATCTGAGACATCCAAAGAAGTATGGATTCATTATCACGAATCCCCCATATGGAGAGCGGTTGGAAGACCGGGAGACACTTCCACAGATCTATCGTGAATTTGGAGAGAGTTTTAAGGGACTGGACAACTGGTCAGCTTATATGATCACAAGTTTTTGAAGATGCAGAGCGTTATTTCGGAAGAAAAGCAGATAAAAACCGAAAGATTTACAATGGAATGCTGAAGACATATTTTTATCAGTTTCAGGGACCAAAGCCGCCGAGACAGAAAAGATAGAGGGAACAGAAGATGAAAAAAGAATTATATTTGCTACCGGAAATGAAAATAAAATGAAAGAGATCCGAATGATCCTTGCAGATCTGGGACTGGAAATTCTTTCGATGAAAGAGGCCGGTGTATTTGAAGAAATCGAAGAAGATGGAATGTCGTTTGAAGAAAATGCAGAGATCAAGGCGAGAGCAATTTCAAGAGTTATGACAAATGATATTGTCCTGGCAGATGATTCCGGTCTGGAAATTGATTATCTGGACAAAGCTCCTGGAATTTATTCAGCAAGATTTGCAGGCGAAGATACTTCTTATGATATAAAGAACCGCATTTTGCTGGACAGGCTGGAAGGGGTGCCGGATGAAGAGCGAAGAGCAAGATTCGTCTGTGCAGTGGCAGCCGTATTTCCGGATGGGACAGTAAAAGTAGTGAGGGAGACGATTGAGGGACAGATTGCACATGAGATCGTCGGAGAAAATGGATTCGGATATGATCCTATTTTTTACGTGCCGGAATATGGATGTACGACGGCTGAAATGACTCCTGAACTGAAAAAATGAACTCAGCCACAGAGGCAAGGCACTTCGTGCGATGAAGAAGATACTGGAAGAAAAGTTCAGAGAGGGAGAACTATGAAGATTTTGATCGTCAGCGATACACATGCAAAGCATGGAAATTTGGATTATGTATTAGAGCAGGCAGGTTCGATCGATCTGTTTATCCACCTCGGTGATGTAGAGGGGATGAAAGAGTATTTGGATGCAGTGATAGAATGTGAAAAGCATATTGTGCGGGGGAATAATGACTTTTTTTTCCAGGCTTCCAAGGGAAGAAGAATTTGATATAGGAAAGTATCATGTACTTTATTTACGCATGGACATTATTAATTATGTGTCTATGGATGTCGATACGATCATAGAAGAGGCAAGATCGAGAAATGCCGATATACAATAAGAAAAACCTCATGGAGGAGCTTAAGAAGATCAACCGCATCATCGATAAAGAATACCCGGAAGCTTACCGTGAGACTCTCGTAGTCCTCGACGGAACCACAGGACAGAACGCCCTGGTACAGGCCCGCCAGTTTATGGAAGCAGCTGATATCACCGGCATCATCCTCACAAAGCTTGACGGAACCGCAAAGGGCGGCATCGCCGTTGCGATCCAGTCCGAGCTCGGCATCCCGGTAAAATATGTGGAGTCGGAGAGAAGATCGATGACTTACAGAAATTCAATTCCGAGGACTTTGTGAAGGCCCTGTTCGCGAAGCAGCCGGAATAACCCGAAAAATATGCCCTGTCAGATGCCTGCGTCAGACGCGGCTGTCCACGGCATTATACAGTAAATGACAGCGTAAGCTGTAACAATAAGGAGAATACAAATGGAAATGCAGGAACTCAGCCTCGAAAAATTTGAAGAAGCTTCCGAGATCGTAAAGAAAGGTGACACAGGAGACAAAGCTGATCTACAGCGAATATTTCTCTGAGCGTTACGGAAACAAGATCTATTTTAAACCGGAGAACATGCAGCGTACCGGTGCTTACAAGGTACGCGGCGCTTACTATAAGATCAGCCAGCTCACACCGGAAGAGCGCTCCCGCGGTCTGATCACAGCATCTGCCGGAAACCATGCACAGGGCGTCGCTTACGCCGCAAAGCTTGCAGGCGTTAAGGCGACAGTCGTTATGCCGGTATCCACACCGCTCATCAAGGTAAAGCCGCACGAATCCTACGGTGCTGAAGTTGTCCTTTACGGAAATGTCTTCGATGAGGCATGCGCCCACGCTTATGAGCTCGCTGATGAGCACGGATATACCTTTGTTCACCCGTTCAATGACTTAGAGGTGGCTACCGGTCAGGGCAGCATCGCCATGGAGATCATCAAGGAGCTCCCGACCGTAGACTATATCCTCGTTCCGGTTGGCGGCGGCGGACTCTGCACAGGCGTTTCCACCCTGGCAAAGCTCTTAAACCCGAAGATCAAGGTCATCGCCGTTGAACCGGCAGGAGCTGCCTGCTTAAAGGCATCCTTAGAGGCAGGAGAGGTGACAACGGTATCAAAGATCAATACCATCGCCGACGGTACCGCGGTACAGACACCTGGTGACAAGCTGTTCCCGTACCTTCAGGCAAACGTGGATCATGTGATCACCGTGGACGACTCTGAACTGACCTTATCCTTCCTCGATATGGCAGAGAATCACAAGATGATCGTCGAGAACTCCGGACTTTTAACTGTAGCGGCCTTAAAGCATCTTGACTTTAAGGGTAAGAAAGTCGTATCCGTATTGAGCGGTGGAAACATGGACGTTCTCACCATGGCTACCGTTGTCCAGAATGGACTGATGCAGAGAGACCGTATCTTCACCGTAAGCGTTATGCTTCCGGATAAGCCGGGTCAGCTGGCAGCTGTTTCCTCACTGATTGCAAAGGAGCAGGGCAACGTGATCAAGCTGGAGCACAACGTATTTGCCAACGTAAACC
>ENA-OQDL01000984-OQDL01000984.1-human-gut-metagenome-genome-assembly--contig:-NODE-984-length-15648-cov-6.367695_pt1 | contig 15648 bp, 16 predicted proteins | sample MGYA00242782_ERZ504609 | MGnify/ENA primary metagenome ERZ504609 (study PRJEB26092, sample SAMD00036320) | human gut metagenome | host: Homo sapiens | study: EMG produced TPA metagenomics assembly of... | reverse complement strand
GGAAAAGCAAATGCACCGATGAAAGCGGGCATCCAGAATTCACTGATATGCAAATTATCCATCACAAAAAGTCCAATCGACTTTGCGGTTCCCGAACTGATAGCGATGCTCAACCCCATAAGACTTGCCAGTAAATCCGTGACACGACGCCCTTCCAGAAAACTGAAAATCACTCCCCACATACACCCTAAGGAAAGCCCGTTGAAAAACAGGGCAAATACATTGAACGGTTGCGGAAGCGCTCCGAAAAGTACAAGGGAAAGTTCGGCAACCGCCACTGACAGGATAATGAACTTCAAGCGGTTTTCCTTCTTCAACTCGGAAATGACCTTGATACCTATCAGCTTGGAAATAAAATAGCCGGATATCTGTACAATGCTGGTTGCAGTCTTATAGTCCATACCGAAAAAATCGAGTCCGTCAAACGTAGCCGCTGTAAATGGTTTACGCAATGCATACACCAAAGAATAAGAGAGCAAAGCAGCTCCACCCGCCCAAAGAATGAATAAGGCATCAGATAAATTCTTATTGGAAACTGTGAGTTCTTTTTTACCGATTATCGCATTCATGACATCTATCTTGTTTTTGATTCCGGCAGCAAAAGTAAGGCGGTATTTTAACAGCAAAAATGAATTCCCATTATTAATAATATTCATGAAATCAACATTTTATAATGTAACATTAATGCAATATTAATGTAATGAAAGCATAACATCCCACGGCTTTCTTTGCAGACATTTTGAATAAAGAGCCATTATATCACAACGACATGAACGAACTGCCTGAAATATACAGACGCATTGAATACCTGCGCAACAAAGGTGTAAAGATGAAAGAGATAGCCGACCATACCAATATGGCGGCAAGTGTACTGTCCTCGCTCTACTCAAGCGTATTGCCTACCTATATCGGGTGCATTAAAAAAGGGAATAATGAAGAAGAAGCATTGGACTACGCCCTGTCGCAAGTGAACAATGTATCGAAAAAACACCTTCTCGGCAATCTGAAAGAGTTAAAAGAACAGTTGTATGCACTGGAGCCTGCGGTTGCCACCGGACAGAAAGAAAATCCGTTTCTGGACATGCTGTCGGAAGAGATGCTCCGTTCCGTACAAGACGCATATAACTACAGCGGCATATACATCAGTTACAGCCTTTCCTCTTCGACCAATGCCCTGAAAGTAGAGCCTTATCTTATCACAACATCCGAAAACAACGGCTATGTGAAAGTCGTACACATGAGCGCCTACAATACCACCCATTTCGGAACAGGTATTTTCAGCAACCACCAGAACTCCTACATCATATTCAATGAACGGGAGTCACCGCAAATGGCACTGTTCACAATCTACCTGCAACTGCCTATGTACGATTTTCCGCATATGCTCAAAGGGCTTTACCTCTGTCTCGACTACAACCGCAACCCGATAGCCCGAAGAATACTGTTCATCAAACACTCGGACAGCACCGGCATGGACGACTTCCTGGAACTGAAAGGCACTATCATCCCCAAAGAAGAGCTGACGGAAGAACAGATACCTTATTATAACTATACCTGCCAGCCGGGCGATTATATCAAAACCTGCTCCGTTCCTTCTCCTTTGTTCAACGAAAAAGATTTGGAAAGAGAAAAAAAGATGCTGGAAATCTGAGCATTGCCCGCAACAGAGCGACTTTGCAACCTGGTTGCATTCCCTATTATCTACCTTTGCATCAAAAACAAGAGATAATATGGAAAATAATAATTGTACATGTTGTTGTGCGCACGGTAACGCACAGCCAGACAAGCAACCGGAACACACCGGTTTCTTAAAGGAATACGGAAGAATCCTGCTTTCGGCCGCCCTGCTTTTCAGCGGAATCATCATGAAAGCTACAGGTATGGGATTCTTCGCAGATGACACTGTTATGTTTGCCTGGTACCTGGCGGCATACCTGCCTGTAGGCCTACCCGTACTGAAAGAGGCATGGGAAAGCATCCTGCAAAAGGACATTTTCAGTGAATTCACACTGATGTCCATCGCTACATTAGGAGCTTTCTATATCAAGGAGTATCCGGAAGGCGTAGCCGTAATGCTGTTCTACTCACTGGGAGAGCTATTTCAGGAAAGGGCGGTGAGCAAGGCAAAGCGAAATATCAGCGCACTGATTGACGTACGTCCGGAAACGGCAACGGTCATCAAAGGCAATGAGGCCGTTGTCACATCTCCCCGCCACGTACAGACGGGCGACATCATCGAAGTAAAAACCGGAGAACGTGTTCCGTTGGATGGAAAAATGCTGGATGAAGCTGCCGCCTTCAACACTTCCGCACTCACAGGCGAAAGCATACCGCGCACCATCCGTAAAGGCGGGGAAGTCCTTGCCGGAATGATTTCCACGGATAAGGTTATCAGGGTGGAAGTAACACGGCCTTTTGAGAAGAGCGCGCTCTCACGTATACTGGAACTGGTACAGAATGCGTCCGAACGTAAAGCACCGGCCGAATTGTTCATACGCAAATTCGCCCGCATCTATACGCCGATTGTAACCGGACTGGCGGCATTGATCGTGCTGCTCCCTTTCCTCTATTCATTGGCAAACGCGCAGTTTTCGTTTATCTTTAACGACTGGATGTATCGGGCACTTGTTTTTCTGGTTATCTCATGCCCCTGCGCCCTGGTAGTAAGCATTCCTTTGGGATATTTCGGCGGCATCGGTGCCGCATCCCGCCTGGGAATACTGTTTAAAGGCGGCAATTACTTAGATGCCATTGCCAGAATCAATACGGTGGTCTTCGACAAGACGGGCACGCTGACCAAAGGAACGTTTGAAGTACAGTCTTGTCATACCCCGCAAGGCATATCCGAAGAGAAGCTGCTTCAAGTCATAGCTTCTGCGGAACAAAACAGTACACACCCCATAGCCAAAGCTATCACCGGGTATGCAAAGCAAAGGCATATACTCTTGTCTCCGGCAACAGAAGTTACAGAATTGCAGGCCGCGGACTCGAAGCAAGGATAGACGGACAGCGTGTCTTGGCAGGAAACACCCGCTTACTGTCCGAATATAAGGTGGAATACCCGCAGGAATTATCCGAAATCGCCGATACGGTGGTAGTCTGCGCCATAGGTTCAGCCTACGCAGGTTATCTGCTGCTATCCGATACACTGAAAGACGATGCCTGTACAGCCATAGAAGAGCTGAAAGCTTTAAATATCAATAATATTCAGATATTATCGGGAGACAAGCAGGCAATTGTCACTAACTTTGCAGAGAAGTTAGGGGTGGCGCGAGCGTATGGCAACCTGCTGCCCAACGGTAAAGTAGAGCACATAGAGGAACTGAAACGAAACACTGCCAACCGGATAGCCTTTGTAGGCGACGGCATCAACGATGCTCCCGTCCTTGCCCTCAGCCATGTAGGTATCGCAATGGGCGGACTGGGCAGCGACGCAGCCATCGAGACTGCCGATGTCGTAATACAAACCGACCAGCCCTCAAAAGTAGCTACAGCCATTTGTGCCGGCAAGCAGACACGCCGGATTGTATGGCAGAACATTTCGCTGGCTTTCGGAGTTAAACTATTGGTACTGGCTTTAGGTGCCGGCGGACTGGCTACCCTGTGGGAAGCTGTCTTTGCAGATGTCGGCGTGGCTCTTATCGCCATAGTAAATGCCATCCGCGTACAGAAACTGATAAAATAGAAAGGGAAAAGCATATGAAAGAAAAGGATTATTTAGCCTTGTTGGCAAAGAGAGAGATACAGCCCACCGCCATACGCATATTAGTATTGCAGGCCATGCTCAAGGCAGGACGCTCCGTCTCTTTACTCGATTTGGAAAATATGCTGGATACGGTTGACAAATCCTCTATCTTCCGCACCATCACCCTTTTCCTTTCTCACCACCTGATACACAGCATCGATGACGGGACAGGTTCTTTTAAATATGCGGTATGCAGTGCAAGCTGCTCTTGCGAAGTCAACGACCTGCACACTCATTTTCATTGCGAGAGTTGCAACAAGACATTCTGCTTCCAGAATATCCCTACACCGGTAGTACAAGTACCGGAAGGATTTACGCTGAACAGCATCAATTATGTACTGAAAGGGCTTTGTCCGGAATGTGCGGCAAAAGATAAGCAGAAACAAAATTTCAAGACGCAGTGAAGAAAACAGTATACCTGTCGCTTATGAAGATTATATTATCTCCCTGCATTCTTTTGTAATCTAAAGTATTTTGCCTATCTTTGTAAGAATCAATATATTATATAATGAAAAATAGCAACGAAAATCAGATAATCCGTTTTGACTGGGCGATGAAACGTCTGCTCAGGAACAAGGCTAATTTCAGTGTACTGGAAGGTCTGCTCACTACGTTATTGGGTGAAAAGATCATTATCCGGCGGCTTCTTGAGAGCGAAAGCAATCAGGAGGACGAGTATGACAAGTATAACCGCGTCGACATGCTTGCCGAGAATTCCAAAGGTGAGCTGGTATTGATAGAGGTACAGAACAATAATGAATACGCCTACTTCCAGCGTATGCTGTTCGGCACTTCCAAATTGGTGACCGAGTATATCAATAGAGGGGAAAGCTATGACAAGGTCCGCAAGGTCTATAGCGTTAATATCGTCTATTTCTCTCTGGGACATGGAACCGATTTCGTTTATCATGGAAAGACGGAGTTCAGAGGTATCCACACCAATGACCTTCTTGAACTCACCCCTTTCCAAAAGCAGACATTCAAGGTGGATGCGGTGAGCCAGTTATATCCCGAATATTATATCCTGAAAGTAAACGATTTCAATCAGGTAGCCAGGAGTCCTTTGGAAGAATGGATTTATTATTTGAATACCGGGGAGATACCTTCTACAGCTACAGCTCCCGGTCTGGAAGAGGCCCGTGAGAGGTTGAAACTGGACAGCATGACCAAGGATGAGCTTGCTGCGTATTACCGCCACTTGGATAATATTGTAATCCTTCGTGACAATATCAATACCGAACGTGAAGAAGGAAGAGCTGAAGGCAAAGCCGAAGGTAGAGCCGAGGGCAGAGCTGAGGGTAGAGCTGAAGGTAGAGCCGAAGGTATTGAAGAGGGGTTGAATAAAGGATTGGCAAAAGGTCATAAAGAAGGAGTAAAAGAAAGTGCCCGTAATTTGAAAAAATTAGGTGTGGCTATTGAGGTCATTTCACAAGCTACCGGATTATCTAAAGAAGAGATTGAAATATTATAAAACGTTTTTTGAAAAGAGAACGTATTTAAATACACAAAAAGTAAAGCCACTGAAAAAACAGCGGCTTTACTTTTCAATTTGTGGAGCTGGAGGGTGTCTCTCGAACCTTTTTATAAAATTTCACAGAATATCAAATATCATGTAATCAGTTATTTATCTCTTTCTTTCATTAATCTAAATATCTCTTAATATTATTGTATATCTCATTTTTGGGGTGTATTTTTGGGTGTCATTTTCAAACACACCCAATTATGAATATTAAAAGAAATATCATTTTTGCACCAGAAAGCCGCAAAAAAGACGGTATTCCAGTTACAAAGAATGTGCCAATCCGTATGCGTGTTATCTTTGCCAGTCAGCGTATCGAATTTACAACGGGATATAGAATTGATGTAGAAAAATGGGACACAGACAAGCAACGGGTTAGAAACGGTTGTACCAACAAACTAAAGCAAAGTGCATCCGAAATCAACGCAGAACTATTGCGGCAATACACCGAAATACAGAATGTGTTCAAAGAATTCGAGGTGCAAGATGTAACACCCACCCCTGCACAAATTAAGGAAGCGTTCAACCTAAAGACAAAAGGGGAAAAAAAGGAAAGCCATGAAGAAAAGCAGAAGGTTGAATTGGATTTCATGAAAGTTTTCAATGAATTTGTAGCAGAATGTAGCAACAAAATGACTGGTCTTCCTCAACCCTCAAAAAGTTTGCAACAGTCAAAAAACACATTTACACATTTGACCCTAATACTACGTTTGACAGTTGGACGGAAAAACATTTCAATGACTATATAGAATTTTTACGTGCAGAAAAAAACATGCGCAACACTTACCATTGCCAAACAAATCAAGTTCGTAAAATGGTTCTTACGTTGGAGTAATCGAAAAGGGTATCACCAAAACATGGCTTATGATAAATTCACGCCTAAAATGAAGAGTGCACCCAAAAAAGTGATATTCCTCACCCAAAATGAAATAAATAAACTAAGAACCTGCCCAATACCACCAACAAAGAAATACCTTGAAAGAGTAAGGGATGTATTGCTATTTTGCTGTTTCACTGGATTACGTCACTCCGATGTGTATAATTTGAAACGTAGTGACGTTAAAAACGGTCACATCGAGGTTATTACCATAAAGACAACAGACAGTCTTATTATTGAATTAAATGACCACAGCAAGGCAATACTCGAAAAGTACAAAGATGTGCCGTTCCCTAATGACAAGGCATTGCCAGTTGTAAGCAATCAAAGGATGAACGAATTTTTGAAAAGAACTGGGGACAACTGGCAGAAATAGATGAACCAATACGAGAAACATATTATAGAGGAAATGAACGAATAGACGAAGTTACACCTAAATACGCATTGTTAAGTACCCACACCGGAAGACGAACATTTATTTGTAATGCTTTGGCACTTGGGATTCCAGTACAAGTAGTAATGAAATGGACGGGACACAGCGATTACAAAGCGATGAAGCCCTATATTGATATAGCAGATGAGATTAAAATCAATGCCATGACTAAATTTAATCTGATATAACTATGGAAGAAAGAATAACATCAATGATACCCCGCTACGGGAAACTCAACAAGATATACACCGAAATAATGTCCGGAGGCAGTTTCTCTTTTGAGAAGCAACAATTCATTTCCGATTTTTACAGAGAGTACGGGGACACGCAGACCTTTGAGGCGGCACTTATCAGCCTCATGCTTGAAATGGACGCCGCGCACTTCTCCATATTGCTGAACAGCCTGAAACGTGAGATTGAAAGCAACATCTCGACTTACAACACCTGCAGGGAGTTTTTTGACCGTCTCAATACCGAATATGTCTGCCGACAGCATGAAAGCCGTTTTGACTGGGGTATTGACAGACAGATGAAAGTCACAAACGGATATTACCGGGAACTCATGGAAGCCAACGGCTCTTTAGAAGCGGTAAGTTTCAGGAAACACGACCGTCAGGAAGAAGAACTGTTGGAAAGAAGGTACGAACGGTGCAAGCGGGAATACGACAAGGAAAAAGGCAAGTTGGACGCACTCTACGAACAGAAGGGGCAAGCAAGGCGGGAAGCTCTGCTATGCCTGAAAAACCGTTGCGGGGACATTTGCAGGCTGGGCGGCTCACTATTGTAATCGGTAACTTTGTATCGTCAAAAATCGGAAAAGTAAAATCGACATGATTAGAAAAAATAGCATTGTAATTTTGTGGTGCTAACTACTAATTACAATGCTATGACCGAGACTTCCCAATTAAAGAAGTATCTGATGTGGTACAAAGTTAAAGAATTATTTTCAACTGGCCTAAACAAGACCCAAATAGGTCAATCCTTAGGTCTCCACCGTCAAACGGTGGCCAAGTATCTGTCCATGACAGAAGAAGAGTTCATTTCCAGCCAGAGCTATGACCGTCATTACGGTCATAAACTTGACGGCTATGAATCTTATGTAGTCAATGAGTTGCGCAAGTGGCCTTTTTTGTCCGCTCCGCAGCTCCATGACCGCTTGAAGGAGCATTTTTCGGATCTTCCGTGCGTGACTCCCAAAACGGTCTTCAACTTCGTCAACCGGTTGCGTTTAACGCACGATCTTCCCAAGGAGGTTGAGAAAGGTTACCGCCCCTATGAGAAACAGCCCGAGACGGCCTATGGCGAATACGCCCAATGCGACTTCGGTGAACGGTGGATGAAGACACCTCCGGGACAGTCTTTAAAAGTGTATTTCTTTGCGATGTGCCTGAGCCGCAGCAGGTATAAGTTCGTCTTCTTTAGCCGTACACCGTTTACCACCGCTCTTGCGGTTTATGCCCATGAACTGGCTTTCGAGTTCTTCGGGGGAGTACCCCGAAAAATAGTTTATGACCAGGACAAGGTGTTTCTTGTCAATGAAAACCTTGGTGACCTGGTGCTTACCCGCGGTTTCCGCACTCTTGTCCGTGAACATGGCTTTGAGCCCGTGTTCTGTCGCAAATCCGATCCCCAGAGCAAAGGCAAGATAGAGAACGTCGTCAAATATGTGAAGTACAACTTCCTTCGCGGCCGCGAGTTGGTTGACATAGGCCTGCTCAACAAGGAGGCCCTTGGCTGGTTGGAACGCACGGCCAACGGCACGGAACACCACGGCATACGTCGTGTCCCGTCTGAGGAGTTCGAGACGGAGAAAGCACACCTCACGCCTTATAAGGGAGTTCCGACAGTCCCTTGCGAAACCCTCTTGCCGCATCACGTGCGCAAGGACAACGTGATAACCTACAGGGGCAACTATTACAGCGTTCCCACAGGCACCTACCGCGGCCATCAGACACTGGTCTATATCGAAGAAAAGGAAGGCCGGCTATATATCTACAGCCATGAGACAGGCAAAACCCTTGCCGTTCACAAAATAAGCGGAGATAAGGGACGTCTGGTAAGCAACACCTCCCACCGGCGTGACCGCGAAGCCCCGCTGGACGATTATGAGGCTTTTGTACGCAAAGAACTTCCCGTAAGCACGGTGATTGATACATATTTGTCACAACTACGTGTGCATAAGGCCCGTAATTACCGCGACAACCTCCAGTTTATAGTGCGGTGCCACGCGGCATACTCGGACATCACGCTTACCGAAGCTTTTGCCGAGTGCCTCAAGGCAGGTGTCTTCAACGGATGCAGCCTGATGGAGGTAGCCGAGACCCTCAGGATCCGTAAGGGAGAAGCCCCCATCGAGGTCCGGACGGAAACCGGGCCGGTTCCCGGAGCCGACACATCCGCCATGATCCCCGAGAAAACAGACATATCCACCTTTAACACCCTTTTCGTATGATAACGAACGAACAAATCAAGAACCTGTGCTCGCGTCTGCGCCTGTACGCCCTGCCACGCCTGCTGGAATCTGAAGCTCATCTGGCGCAGGAGCAGGGAAAAACCCATGTCGAGTTCCTGCATGACCTGCTCTCCCGCGAGGTTCAGGAAAGAGACAGCAAGGACTTCCAACGGCGGCTGAAAGCGGCGGCTCTGCCGGCAAGACACGACCTCGACCTTTTCGACCACAACTACTCGCAAGGTATAACCGCACCAAGACTGCGTGAACTGCGCCGGCTGGGGTGGCTCGAACAGAACTACAACCTGATACTCATGGGACCTTCCGGAACAGGCAAGACCTTTATCGCCGCAGGACTCGTGTACGAGGCTGTGGGGCAAGGATACAAGGCTTACATGGTCACGATGGAGGATGTCATAAACACCATCAAGATGAAAACGCTGATGCCTTCGGCCATGAGTGCATACAACCGTCTGCTCAAAGCTGATCTGGTGGCCATCGATGATATAATGCTCTTCCCGGTGAAAAAAGAGGATGCCGCAGGATTCTTCAATCTGATCAACACGCTTCATGAGAAAGCCTCACTGATAATTACCACGAACAAGGCACCCACCGAATGGGCCAAAACGCTGGATGACGAAGTGCTGGCTTCAGCAATTCTGGACAGGCTGTTATATCACTGCGAGGTCATAAAACTCGCCGGGCAAAGCTACCGCATGGGAAACCGAAAATCCATTTTTGAAGAGGAAAAAGACGCATCTTTGGCTGGGGGTACCCCCAGCCAAAGATGACCAACATTAAAATGTAATCAATAGTATAAACTGGTAGTCTCAATTATTAAATGGTGATTTAACTTTACCGAAAAATGACGATTTAAAATTTGCTTATTACAACTATTGGCTATCCTTGAAAAATACCTGACCAACCCAAAGCAAAAGGAAGGGGAAGAAAAGGAAATTCCCTCATCCAGTACCACCCCGGCAAGTCCGCCCGCCTATTTCCCCATGCGGCTGCTGTCAGCCATTTACGAGAAATGCAACGGCGAACAGTTCGAAGCCGTTTCCGAACTGGACTTCTACGCCAACATGAACCTGCAACCATACGAAGGCAGACTGAAAATAAGACCGAGGGAGAAGGCGCGTGTATGCTATCTCATTTTCCTTATGGGTGAAATGCTGCCCAAGCCAGACAAAGAGAAATGGAAAGAGGACATCATGAACCTGCTGGGAATAGACGATACATACTACAAGTCAAAATACAAAGAGCCCGTTTCCGATTTTCCCAGTGACAGCAATCAGGAATTCGCCAAGGAAATGCGGTCAATATTCCGATAGTCGGCGATATGCAACGACATTCCACGACACAACCACTTTTACCACTCAAAATAATTTCTACCACTTTTTATTACTTGCTGATATTTAATAAGATAGCGTGATATTCCAATCACGCTATCCACATCCTTACCACCCATACCCGGGACTAACTTTGCACTGTTCGAACGAGGTAAAAAGCCCATGCGCAGGGCTTGCAGTACAAACGTTAATTTCATTCTGATATGGAAATTAGAGACCTTTTATCAAAGCCCGTATGGCAGATGACGGGCGAAGAGTTCATATTCTTGAACCGGCACGCCTTGCAGGGAAGCGAAACGAAGCCAGCCCAGCCCGCAGCCGACAAGGGAAAAAAGTATGTGTACGGGATAGGCGGCATAGCCCGGCTGTTCGGGTGCAGCATACCCACAGCAAACCGCATCAAGAAAAGCGGAAGGATAAACAGAGCCATTACGCAGATAGGGCGTAAAATCATCGTCGATGCGGACATGGCGCTGGAACTGGCAGGACGCAAAAGCGGGGGACGCGGATAGGGAGGTGCGGCATGGAAAACAAGGAAAGGAACATCACACCCGAAGAGGCGGTAATCCTATGGCACGTCTCGCGGCTTGACCTTTCGGAAGACTACGAGCAGGCACCCGAAATCCTGAAAGTGCGGGGCTCCGTCATCGGCACGCTGGGAAACTTCAGCGCGTCAATCGGAAAAGCCAAGAGCAAGAAGACGTTCAACGTCTCCGCAATCGTGGCGGCTGCGCTGAAAAACGGGACGGTACTGAACTATACGGCGGAACTGCCCGAGAACAAGCGGAAAATACTCTATGTGGACACCGAGCAGAGTACCTACCACTGCGCAAAAGTGGCAAAGCGGATATTGCGCATGGCGGGACTGCCCACAGACAGAAACCATGAAGACCTTGAATTCCTCGTCCTAAGGAAATACACGCCCGAAGAGCGCATAGCAATCGTGAGGGAGGCAATCTACCGAACCGAAAATGTCGGGCTGGTAATCATTGACGGAATACGTGACATGGTGTACGACATCAACAGTTCCGGCGAGTCCACAAGAGTTATCTCCCTGCTGATGACATGGACGGGTGAAAGGAATATCCACATCCATACTATCCTGCACCAGAACAAGGGGGACGAGAACGCAAGGGGACACATCGGAACCGAACTCAGCAACAAGGCGGAAACGGTGCTGCAAGTGGAGAAGGACAGCAAGAATCCCGATATAAGTACGGTCAAAACCGCACATATCAGGGCGGTGGATTTCGAACCGTTCGCATTCCGTATCAATGAGGAGGCACTGCCCGAACTACTGGACGGCTATCAGTTCAATGACAAAGACACTGAAAAAGGAAACAGGGGAAAGTTCGACCCGTATAGGGACATCACCGAACGGCAGCACCGCATCGCGCTGGAAGCGGCGTACACCCTGAAAGACGAATACGGCTACAAGGAACTCGAAGGGGCTTTGCGGGAAGCCTACGCCTCTGTGGGTGTCAGACTCAGCGACCACAGACTGCGTGACCTCATCACCGTATTGAAAAACAAGCGTATGATAGTGCAGGAGAATGGCAGGAAATACACCTTCAAGCCGGACTTCCACTATTAGCAGCGCAGACCGGAAACCGCTTCGCTTCAACCGCAGTATATATATACAGCAAAGTGAAGTGAAGCGTTTCGGAATGCGGTAAAACCGCTTCACTTCAACCGGGGTATATATATATGGTGAAGTGAAGCGGATATATACAGACCGTACCGCAGACATGTACGGGCGAAAAGAAAAAACAATATCCACTTAAACAGAAACCCACATGAATACGAATGAAGCGAAGCGGATACGCATAGAGGAATATCTGCACAGTTTGGGCTACAACCCGGTAAGACGGCAGGGAAACAGCCTATGGTACAAGTCACCGTTCAGGGACGAACAAGAACCGTCCTTCAAGGTGAACACCGAACGCAACCTATGGTATGATTTTGGCGCGGGTAAGGGTGGCAATATCATCGCACTGGCGCGGGAGCTCTACGCGTCCGACAGCCTACCCTACCTCTTGGAACGGATAGCGGAGCAGACACCCAGCGTGCGCCCGGTCTCCTTCTCTTTTGGCGGGCAACCACTCTCTAAACCGAGTTTCCGGCAGTTGGAGGTGGTGCCGCTTTCTTCCCCCGCCCTATTGTCCTATCTGCGGCAGAGGGGAATAAATACGGAACTAGCAAAAAGAGAATGCAGGGAGGTGCGCTATCTGACCGACGGCAAACCCTACTTTGCCGTCGGCTTCCCCAACCGTTCGGGAGGCTACGAGATACGTAACAAGCTCTTCAAAGGCTGCATAGCACCGAAGGACATCACCCACATACAGCAGGAACAGCCGAAGGAATCCTGCTACCTCTTCGAGGGCTTCATGGACTACCTTTCCTTCCTCACCTTGCGGCTGGAAAGGTGTCCTGACCGTCCCGAACTTGACGGTCAGGACTACATCGTGCTGAACTCGACTTCCAACCTTTCCAAAGCAATCCGACCTTTGGGCGATTATGGGTGCATCCATTGCTTCCTTGACAACGACAAGACGGGAATGGAAGCCGTTCAAGAACTGCGGGAGGAATACGGGCTGCGCATCCGGGACGCATCGCACATATACGGAGGCTACAACGACCTAAACGACTTCCTGCGGGGTAAGCAAAACGGACAATCCGAACATCAGCAGCAGAAACCGGAGCCGGAGAAAGGACAACGGCAGGCAGAGCAACCGAAAAAGAAAAACAAAGGTATCAGGATGTAACCGTACAGCCACCGGAAGGCTTTGAAAAAGCCATAGCTCATTAGGGCTTTTTCTTCACGCAATGCACGCATTGCTAAAAAAGCCCCAATGAGCAAAAGGGACGCCGCCCCTTTTGAAACCCCGAAGCCATGCGGCATGGAAACAAGGCAGGGGGAAGTATTAACCGAAAAAATGTGTTACAGTTATGGGATATGCAGTTTTGCATTTGGAAAAGGCAAAGGGTGCGGACGGCGCAATGTCCACACACATAGAGCGCACCGTCCACCCGAAGAACGCGGACAGAATGCGCACGCACCTGAACCGGGAACTGGTGCAGTTCCCCGAAGGAGTGAAGAATCGTACGCAGGCGATAGCACACCGGATAGAGACGGCAGGCATCAGACGCAAGGTGGGCACCAACCAAGTAAGGGCAATCCGGGTACTGCTCACCGGAAGCAACAAGGACATGAAGCAAATGGAAGCGGACGGGAGGCTGGACGGCTGGTGCAACGACAACCTGAAATGGCTCCGGGAAACATACGGGGAGCGGAACCTCGTATCGGCAGTCCTGCATATGGACGAGAAGACACCGCACATACACGCCACTATCGTACCGATAGTGACGGGAGAACGCAGGAAAGCCAAACAAGATGAGCAGAACGGGAAGAAAAAGTACAGAAAGAAGAGCCCGCAGGATGTACGGCTGTGCGCTGATGACGTCATGGCAAGGCACAAACTGAAACACTATCAGGACACCTATGCCCAAGCCATGAACAAGTACGGCTTGCAGAGAGGCGTGGACGGTTCGTTGGCAAAACATATACCGACCTCGCAATATTACAAGGAACTGGTGGAACGACAGGACAGCCTGCAGGAGAACATAGAAACCCTGCTGGGGCTGGAAGAGGAAGCACAGAAGAAACTGAAAAAGGTCAAGGGGGAAATCAACACGCAAAAAATGAAGAACGCAGCGGTAAACGCCACCACAGCCATAGCGGACGGGGTGAGTTCTCTTTTGGGCGGCAGCAAGGTCAAAAGGCTGGAGGCGGAGAACGAAAATTTGAAGCGGGACACAGCCAATCTGCAAAGACAAGTACAAGCCGAACAGAGGGAACAGAAGAACATGGAGCACCGCCACAACAGTGAGATAATCAGGATAGATCAGAGCTACCAGCAAAAAATCAAGGAATACGACAATAGGCTGAAACAGATAGACACCTATTTCCCTATCGTAACGGAACTGCTGCCCATAGCTGAACAATGCAGGGAAGTGGGGTTCACCGAGGAACTGACAAGGCAAATCGTCAGCCTGCAGCCCGTAGGGTTCAAGGGCAGGCTCTATTCAAAGGAGCACAAGGAAAAGTTCAGGACGGAGCACTCAACGGCAAGCGTAGAGAGAAATCCACAGGAGAAAGGAAAGTTCCAGCTGTGCATTGACGGAATGCCAATACTTGAATGGTTCAGAATGAAGTTTCAGGAACTCAAAGAAAAACTGAGTGTAAGCAACACCTCAAAAGAAGAGAATAAGCCGAAAAGAGGATTGAGATTGTAAAACGTAATATGTAATAAAATAAAAAAATAAGAAGCTTTGGTTTCATTTATTCGGCTGTTTTTCATAATTTTTGCATTGGATTGAGTATGCTCTTTCCAAGACATATTAGAATTTTTAGAAGCGTTATGCTTATCTTGTAGATGAAAACGTAGGAAATTTTCAAAGAGTACAAGGATAGCATAGTGGTTCTCACGCTATAGGCGTGGGCTGCTATATCCATATCTGTACTCAAGGTATTTTCCTACGACCTTCATCTAAGACGTGGCATGCAGACCCACGCTTCTTTTTATATAACTCTGCTTAGTGGGGTCTCAGGCGGCTATATATGAAACCAACAACATGATTTCACAAGATGAATTTTCTTTATTTGACCCTCAAAAAACGAGAGCTTCAGTCTTACCTGATAAGCCCGGTAACTATATCATAGTATTACGTAGTACGTCCTCATTGCCCATAAAAGTGCAAATTTCCACTACTCCCATACTAACCTCTTTTCAGCACAAAAAAGAAAAATACAATGTCGTGTATGTAGGCAAAAGCAGTAAAAGTCTGCGTATTCGTGACTATAAACAACATTTCACTGGCACTGCCGGAAATTCCACAATCCGTAAATCATTAGGATGTTTATTGGGATTCAAACTAATTCCAAGAGACATTAACTCTCCCCAAAACGGAAAAACTACATTTGATGAATTTGACGAGCGTACACTGACCGAATGGATGAAAGACAACCTGCTACTTTTTTTATTATGCAAATAATGATTATGCAAATGTTGAAAAAGAATTGATTCGCACATATAAATCCCCCTCTTAACTTGCAAAGGAAATTTCAATAAAACTAATCTTGATTTCCGCAAGGAGCTTTCTGCGCTTCGTTCATGCACTTCAGCGAAACAGGCCCCAATACCAAATAACCAATTAAAACTAAATGCTTATCCACAACAAATGCAATGCAGCAATTGTGGTATAAATCTAAC
>ENA-OQDL01000983-OQDL01000983.1-human-gut-metagenome-genome-assembly--contig:-NODE-983-length-15656-cov-3.102711_pt1 | contig 15656 bp, 18 predicted proteins | sample MGYA00242782_ERZ504609 | MGnify/ENA primary metagenome ERZ504609 (study PRJEB26092, sample SAMD00036320) | human gut metagenome | host: Homo sapiens | study: EMG produced TPA metagenomics assembly of... | reverse complement strand
TATCTACATTTTACCGGACAGCGCTCAGTAAGGGAGCAGATATGGTGACTGTGGAAACATGTATTCGGAATATCGAAGCTTATCTGGAAATCCAGCTGATCATGCATGACAATGATTTTAAGGTGGACAAAGGCTTATCAGGAAGCGTATAAGATATGTGAACAGCCTGATATATTGAAGGCGTATCTTTATAGCTGTTATAAAGCTCTTCCGCATGATGAATACTTAAAAATGCTGTCGGGGAATCCAATCCTTCTGAGTCTGGATACTATTTTGCGTGATGAAATGGAAAAAACAAAGAAAAAGATAGGTGCGGATATTCCGGAAGAAAAGCTGAATGAATGGAAAAAGGAGTATCGCAGGATTGACAAACACCGTGGAATATGATAATATATCCAAAGATTTTAGTGTGGTAAAGTAATCAACTGCTAAACTGGTAAAAGAGCGTAGCGGCTGTTTGGCACACGTAAAAGGAATACAGGAGGATATATGTTATGAAAAAGAGATTAGTACTGCTCCTTGTTACGGCAATGGCAGCTACAACGGTATTGGCAGGCTGTGGAAGTAAAGATTCAGGTTCATCTGACAGTGGAAAGAAATCGGCAAAAGAATCAAAAGTAGAAAATGATGATGACACATTGATCGTTGGGTTTGATGCTTCTTTCCCTCCGTATGGTTATAAAGATGATAGCGGAGAATATGTAGGATTCGATCTTGATCTTGCACAGGAAGTATGTGATAGAAATGATTGGAAACTGGTAAAACAGCCGATAGACTGGGATTCTAAGGATGCGGAACTAAATTCGGAAACAATTGACTGTATCTGGAATGGATTCACTATGAATGGCCGTGAAGATGATTATACATGGTCAGATCCATATATTGACAACAAGCAGGTCGTGGTAGTCAGAAGTGATTCGGGTATTGATGACTTTTCGGGGCTGAAAGGAAAACATGTAGAAGTACAGACAGACTCTTCGGCACTTGCGGCTCTGGAAGGAGATCAGAAAGACCTGGCGGCAACCTTCGCAGATCTTAATCAGGTTGCAGAATACAATACAGCATTCATGGATTTGGAATCCGGTGCATGTGATGCGATCGCTATGGACATCGGAGTTGCAAACTATCAGGTGAATTCAAGGAAAAATCCGGATGATTACAAGATCCTAGACAAAGAAATTTCATCTGAACAGTATGCAGTCGGATTCAAAAAAAGGAAACACAGAGCTGAAAGATAAAGTTCAGAAGACACTGGATGAGATGGCTGAAGATGGAACGGTTGATAAAATTGCAGAAAAATATGCAGATTACGGAGTTCCGGGAGCTCTTTGCATAGGAAAGAACAGCAAGTAAAATGAAGGGGCCAACCCCGGAGGGGATTGGTCCCTTTTGGCTCGCCATTCATTCGGAAGAAGCGTGAAAAAACTGGAGGACATTATAGATGGAGATAGGAACACTGATAAGAGAACTTGGCGGAGGAATGTGGGTCTCGGCAGAGATATTTATTCTGACATTACTTTTTTCACTGCCGCTTGGACTGGTGGTTGCATTCGGGAGAATGTCGAAGATTGCACCGGTCAGATGGATATCAAAATTATACATATCGATTATGAGAGGAACCCCGCTGATGCTTCAGTTGATGGTAGTGTATTTCGGACCATATTATCTGTTTGGAATGCGCATTTCCACAGGATACCGTATGACTGCGGTGCTGATCGGTTTTGCAATTAATTATGCGGCATATTTTGCTGAGATATACAGAGGCGGGATTGAGGCAATTCCGGTAGGACAGTATGAAGCGGCAAAGGTACTGGGATATTCCAAAAGCCAGACATTTTTCCGGATCGTATTTCCTCAGGTATGTAAGCATATTCTGCCGGCAGTGACCAATGAGATCATCACGCTGGTAAAGGACACTTCACTGGCATTTGTGCTGGCTGTAACGGAGATGTTTACAATGGCAAAACAGATTGCGGCGGCACAGACTTCCATGGTTCCGTATATTGCAGCAGGTATCTTCTATTATGTATTTAATTTGCTTGTTGCGATGATTATGGAAAAGATTGAAGAAAAGTTGAATTATTACCACTAGGAGGAATAGATCATGAGTCTGCTTGAAATGAAAAATATCAAAAAAATTTTAACGGGGTCGAAGTTCTGAAAGACATTTCTCTGAAGGTGGAAAAGGGAGAAGTCCTTGGTATCATCGGTCCTTCCGGCTCGGGAAAATCAACCCTTCTTCGATGTGCAACGGGGCTTGAGACTGCGGATGCAGGGGAAATCCATTATTCCGGAACCTTTGGACTGGTGTTTCAGAATTTTAATTTGTTTCCGCATTATTCGGTGATGAAGAATATCACTGATGCACCGCTGAAAGTACAGAAGAGAAAGAAAGAAGAAGTCTATAAAGAAGCGAGAGAACTTTTGAAGAAGATGGGACTTGCCGACAAGGAAGATTCATATCCTTGTCAGTTGTCGGGAGGACAGCAGCAGCGTGTATCAATCGCGAGAGCACTTGCACTGCATCCGGATATTCTGATTTTTTGATGAGCCGACGTCCGCGCTGGATCCGGAACTGACTGCAGAGATCCTGAAAGTTATCAGGGAACTTGCGATGGAGCATATGACGATGGTGATTGTTACGCATGAGATGAATTTTGCGAGAAACGTATCGGATCATGTAATCTTCATGGATGGAGGTGTGATCGCAGTAGAAGGAACTCCGGAAGAAGTATTCGATTCATCTAATGAAAGAATGAAAGAATTTCTCGGAAAATTCAATGATTAACCGCGGGAAAACTAATGAATAGAGCTGGATTATAAGCTATGCTTATTAAACGACGCGTTATAAATAATGTATCAGCAGGAATACAAGGTAGATGGAAATATTGCTTTTCCGTTTGCCTTGTATTATACTGATATAGCAAAATGCTTTTTAAAGACAGTTTGACAAATGAAAAATTTGAAAAGAATGGAGTCTGCATTTATGAGTGAATTTGAAAAAGTAACAACAGGACTGGGTGAAGAATGCGGTGTGTTTGGAGCCTATGATATGGATGGCGGAGATGTTGCACCATCCGTTTATATGGACCTTTTTGCATTGCAGCACAGAGGACAGGAAAGCTGTGGTATTGCGGTAACGGATACATATGGAGAAAGAAAAGTACATTCCAAGAAAGGACTTGGACTGGTAAATGAAGTGTTCGATGAAGAGTCTTTACAGGAATTGAAGGGAAATCTTGGTGTCGGACATGTAAGATATTCGACAGCAGGTGCTTCCAGAGCTGAGAATGCGATGCCGTTGGTTATCAATTATGTGAAAGGGATCCTTGCAATTGCACATAACGGCAATCTGACAAATGCCATTGAACTTCGCCATGAACTGGAGTACACAGGCGCTATTTTCCAGACAACGATTGACTCGGAGGTGATCGCATATCATATCGCCAGAGAACGTCTGAATGTAGAGAAGGCAGAAGATGCGGTAAAAAATGCGATGAAGAAGATACAGGGAGCGTATGCACTGGTTGTCAGTTCGCCGAGAAAGATGATCGGTGCCAGAGATCCATTTGGATTGAAACCTCTTTGTATTGGAAAAAGAGATAATACTTATTTCCTGGCTTCGGAGAGCTGTGCGATTGCTGCCGTCGGAGGAGAATTTGTAAGAGACGTAGAGCCTGGAGAGATTGTAAGTTTTACAAAACATGGAATGAAATCAGATAAAACTATGGCAATCGATCCCAAAAAGCAGGCAAGATGTATTTTTGAATATATATATTTCGCAAGAATGGACAGCGTGATCGATGATGTGAATGTATATCATGCGAGAATTGTTGCAGGGAAAGCTCTGGCAGAATCTTATCCGGTTGATGCGGATCTGGTTGTCGGAGTACCGGATTCCGGGCTGGTTGCGGCGAAAGGATATTCGGAACAGTCGGGAATTCCGTATGGCATGGCATTCCACAAGAACAGTTATGTCGGAAGAACATTTATCAAGCCAAAACAGAGTCAGCGGGAAAGCAGTGTGAAGATCAAGCTGAACGTGATCGAAGAGGTTGTAAAGGGAAAACGTATTGTTATGGTAGATGATTCTATTGTACGAGGAACAACCTGTGCGAACATTATCAAGATGCTCAAAAAGGCCGGAGCGAAAGAGGTACATGTAAGGATCAGTTCACCACCGTTCCTGCATCCATGTTATTTCGGAACAGATGTGCCTTCGAATGAACAACTGATCGCACATTCCCATACAACAGAGCAGATCCGTGAGATGATCGGGGCAGATTCGCTTGGCTATATGGAAGTTGATAAATTAAAAAACCATGGTCGGTGATCTGGCATATTGTGACGCATGCTTCACCGGTAATTATCCGATGGAAGTACCTGGAAGAGATGTTTCGCTGGCATTTGAATAGAAAACAGGTAAAATAGTCGGGTGGAAGAATTGACGAAGGAGATTATTAGTATGAGTAATGACAGATATACAAGTCCACTTTCAGAAAGATATGCAAGCAAAGAGATGCAGTATATTTTCTCGCCGGATAAGAAGTTCCGTACATGGAGAAAACTCTGGATCGCACTTGCTGAAACGGAAAAAGAACTGGGACTGGATATTACAGAAGAACAGATTGAAGAATTAAAAGCACATGCAGATGATATCAATTATGATGTGGCAAAAGAAAGAGAAAAGGTAGTCCGTCATGATGTTATGTCTCATGTGTATGCATATGGAAAACAGTGTCCGAATGCAAAAGGAATCATTCATCTTGGTGCGACTTCATGCTATGTAGGCGATAATACAGATATCATTCTGATGTCGGAAGCGTTGGAGATTGTCAGAAAGAAACTGATCAATGTGATTGCCGAACTCGCAAAGTTTGCGGATGCACATAAGAGTCTTCCGACACTTGCATTTACACATTTCCAGCCTGCACAGCCTACAACAGTAGGTAAGAGAGCAACACTCTGGATGCAGGAATTCATGATGGATCTGGAAGATCTGGAATATGTAAAAGGAAGTTTAAAGCTTCTCGGATCAAAAGGAACGACCGGAACACAGGCAAGCTTTCTGGAACTCTTTGACGGAGATCAGGAGACAATTGATAAGATCGATCCGATGATCGCCAAAAAGATGGGATTTGAGACATGTTATCCGGTATCAGGTCAGACCTATTCACGTAAGGTAGATACCAGAGTGGTAAATGTACTTGCAGGTATTGCAGCAAGCGCACACAAGATGTCCAATGACATCCGTCTCCTTCAGCATCTGAAAGAGATTGAAGAACCATTTGAAAAGAGTCAGATCGGATCTTCGGCAATGGCATATAAGAGAAACCCTATGAGAAGTGAAAGAATTGCTTCACTTTCCAGATATGTGATGGTAGATGCCATGAATCCGGCAATCACATCTGCAACACAATGGTTTGAGAGAACGCTTGACGATTCTGCTAACAAACGTCTCAGTGTCCCGGAAGGATTTCTGGCAATTGATGGTATCCTGGATCTGTGTCTGAATGTTGTAGACGGACTGGTAGTATACCCGAAAGTTATCGAAAAGAGACTGATGTCAGAACTTCCGTTCATGGCAACAGAAAATATCATGATGGATGCAGTAAAAGCTGGTGGAGACAGACAGGAACTTCATGAGAGAATCCGTGAATTGTCTATGGAAGCCGGACGCAATGTCAAAGAAAAAGGATTAGACAACAACCTTCTTGAACTGATCGCTGCAGATCCTGCATTCAATCTTTCGCTGGAAGAACTGCAGAAGACGATGGATCCTGCAAAATATGTGGGACGTGCGCCGATTCAGGTTGATGTATATCTGAAGAACGTCGTGAATCCTGTGCTGGAAGCAAATAAGGATATTCTTGGAGTAACAGCAGAGATCAATGTATAAGATTCTGTAACAAATAAAAACATGAAAAAGAAAGTGGAGTTTCAGTGAGCAATGGAACATCACTTTCTTTTCTTGTATATATGATTTATAATAAATCCATATGGAAGTATAAGGGGGAAAAAAGCGGATATATGGAAAAGGCTATGGAAAAGATTAAGAATATGAAGAATGGTACAGTGTCAGAAAAACAATACCGGGTCAGAAGGTGCAGATATACGGATCTGGCAATGGTACTTGTGATCGCAGTTTCCATACAGTGTTTCACGAGGCTGGAATATGCAGGGGAAAGATATATTCAAAGCCGGAACGGGTATAAGATAGCCGGCGGCATAATGGAAGGCTGCGGACGGAAAACTGTAAAAGGATATGTGGAAATAAAAGCATCGTGTGTTTCGAATGCGAAGAATATAATCGAAAATTTGTGCGCTCAGGCAGCGGCACCGAATCGAACAATTATGAATGTGACCACATCAACAGCTGATGCCGGAAAAGATGACAGCCGAATTACAAAGCTGCCTGCTGCAGAAGAGATGAACACGTCTGCTTCGGAAGATGGATCTGAGATTTTGAAAGCTGAAAAGAATGCGGACGCTGCACTTGTTGTGGCAGATACAACAACTGCGGAAGCAGCGGTTGAGAGCGCTGAAGAGGACAAGAGCAGCACAGAAGAACAGCAGAGTGGTATGCTGAATCTTGATGGATTTATCATAGGAGAAAATGGCATGATCGAACGTTGTGAGAATCCATCTCTGGCTGCCGAGGATGGAATTATTATATTGCCGTCAGACGACAGATGTAAGGGGATCGGAGCAGAAGCATTAACTGGAATTACGGGAGTGGAAGAAATTTATATTCCGGCCAATATTACATGGATTGAACCCGGAGTCCTGGAAAAACTGGAAAATCTTATGTATATAGAGGTTGCACCGGATAATCCGGCATATCAAAGCATAGATGGAGTTCTTTACAGCAAAAAGGAGCAGAAAGAAAAGGCATGAATATTCGACAGGTAACAGACGGCAAAGAAGATTATATAGAATTGCTTCGTATGGGAGATCCGGATGAATCCAGAATCCGTAAAGTATTGGAAGAAGGTGAACTCTTTTTACTTGAAGAGCATGGAAAACTCCGTACATTGTGCGTGGTTATATTTTCGGAAGAAAAGAAATGTGAGATAAAAAATATTGTAACCATAGAAAAAGACCGTGGCAAGGGGTATGGCCGGTATATGATCCATTATATCTGTGAACATTACTGCTCACAGTATGACTGGGGATATATGAAAAAAGACCGATGCCGGGACATCATGGAATTCTGTGAAAAATGTGGATTCACAGATGAAGATGAGGTATATCTGAAAAAGGAACTGATGTCGGAAATCGACACAAAACGTGTAATTAATCTTGCAATGGAAGCAGGAAGAATGCTTTTGAAAAACGGAGGTGAGATCTTTCGTGTAGAAGAGACGATGATGAGAATCTGCCGTAGATTCGGGGTGAAATATGTGGAGCTGTTTACTTTGAGCCATGGATTGTTTATCTGTGCAGGAACGGATAAAGAAAAGTTGTATACAAAAGTAAAACAGGTACCGCTTTCCTCTACACATCTTGGAATCGTAGCAGAAGTAAATGATCTGTCCCGGGAAATTGCAGCAGGACATGTCGGAATTGAAGAAGCAATAAAGAAGTTAAAGAAGATCGACAAGATGCCGGTCAAGCGTATTCCTTATCAGATAGCGGCGGCGGGATTAAGCGCCGGTGGATTGGGTTATCTGCTTGGCGGAACATCAATGGAAGCATTTGTGGCATTTTTTGTCGGCTGTGTTGTGTTTTCATGGTCACTTTTTGCCGGAAAACACGGTGTTTCAAAGATCCTGGTTCACATTGTAGGCGGGATCATTATTGCCTCTATGGCTTTGGCAGCAATGCAGATTCCGTTTTTAGGGGAACTTAGGATGGAAGGGATCGTGACCGGCGGGATTATGCCGCTGGTGCCCGGACTTGCATTTGTGAATGCGATCCGTGATCTGGCGGACAGTGATTATCTTGCAGGTACAGTTAAAATGATTGATGCGGTTATGGTATTTGTTTATATTGCAATCGGTGTGGGAACGGCGTTGTCGGTATATCATCATGTGTTAGGAGGCATTTTATAATGATCATAAAAATTATAGCAAATCTGGCATGTTCATTTATCGGGACGATTGCATATGCGGTTATGTTTCAGGTGCCGAGAAGGTTCTATATCGGATGCGGAATCACCGGATCGGTGGGATGGATGATGTACAAGTTTGCGTCTGTATATTGTTCGGTTGCAGCTGCGTCCTTTATAGGAACGGTATGTGCTGTATTGGTTGCGAGAATGCTGACGGTCCGCCTAAAATGTCCGATCACTATCTTTATGATTTCGGGTATCATTACACTGGTGCCGGGAGCTGGCATCTATTTTACAGCGTATTATCTGGTGACAAATCAGTTTGCAATGGCTGCTGCGAAAGGGATCGGAGCAATAAAAGTAGCTTTTGGGATTGTGCTTGGAATTGTCTGCATTGTATCTGTCCCGAGAGAAGTGTTCCAGAAAGAATACTGGGTTGAAAGAAAGATTGCAAAACAACAGAAAAATGGAAAGAGGGATCCGGTAAATCTTCCGGGTAAAAGACACAGATGAAAGATCTGATATAAAAGGTTGCTGTCCGCCTTGGATTTGTGCTACAATGTAGAGACGGATAGTGTTCTAATGTATGTAGCAATACATAGATTTCATACATTTCAAAATAATAATGAAACAGGAGATAATGACAGTTATGAGTAAGGTAAGAACAAGATTTGCACCAAGTCCTACAGGAAGAATGCATGTAGGAAACTTAAGGACAGCGCTGTATACTTATTTGATTGCAAAACATGAAGATGGAGATTTTATCCTCCGGATTGAAGATACAGACCAGGAACGTTTTGTAGAGGGCGCACTGGATATCATTTACCGTACCTTAAAAGAGACCGGGCTGATCCACGACGAGGGTCCGGATAAGGACGGCGGGGTAGGACCATATGTGCAGAGTGAACGTAATGCACAGGGACTTTATCTGAAATATGCAGAACAGCTGATCGAACAGGGGGATGCTTACTACTGCTTTTGTGACAAAGAACGTCTGGAGTCTTTGAAAAGTAAGGTGTCTGACGAGGATGGCGGAACAGAGATTGTTGTATATGACAAGCATTGTCTGCATTTAAGTAAAGAAGAGATTGAAGCGAACCTCGCAGCAGGAAAACCTCATGTAATCCGTTTTAATATGCCGACAGAAGGAACCACTACATTCCACGATGAGATTTACGGTGATATCACAGTTCCAAATGAAGAACTGGATGACCTGATCCTGATTAAATCAGATGGATATCCGACTTACAATTTTGCAAATGTTGTCGATGATCATCTGATGGGAATCACACATGTTGTGCGTGGTAATGAGTATCTGTCATCGGCACCAAAATATAACAAGATCTATGAAGCATTTGGATGGGATGTGCCGGTATATGTGCATTGCCCGCTGATCACAGATGAGAACCATAAGAAACTCAGCAAACGCTGTGGACATTCTTCTTATGAAGATCTGATAGAGCAGGGATTTGTGACAGAAGCAGTTGTCAATTATGTAGCACTGCTCGGATGGTCGCCGGAAGGCAATCAGGAGATATTCTCGCTGGAAGACCTGGTAAAGGAATTTGACTTCCACCGCATGAATAAATCACCGGCTGTATTTGATCTTGGCAAATTAAAATGGATGAACGGTGAATATATCAAAGCTATGGATTTTGATAAGTTCTATGAAAGAGCGGAAGGGTATATCCGCAAAGTTATTACAAAAGATTATGACCTGAAGAAAATCGCAGCATTGGTAAAATCACGAATTGAGATCTTCCCGGATATTGCAGAGCAGATTGACGTTTTTTGAAGCAGTACCGGAATATGATACAGCAATGTATTGCCATAAGAAGATGAAAACCAATGAAGAAAATTCACTGGAAGTATTAAGAGAAGTTCTTCCGCTTCTGGAAGCACAGGAAGACTATAGTAATGATGCACTGTTTGCACTTCTTAAGAGTTATGTTGACGAGAAGGGTGTAAAATGTCGGTTATGTAATGTGGCCAATCCGTACCGCTGTATCAGGAAAGCAGAGTACACCGGGTGGAGCTACAGAGATTATGGAGATTCTTGGAAAAGGAGAATCTGTAAAACGAATCAAAGACGGAATTGAATTATTAAGCAAGTAAGGGGATTCTATGAGTTTAAATCATGCTCAGACAGAGGCAGTCGCCCATAATGAAGGACCATGTATGGTTCTCGCCGGCCCCGGATCGGGGAAAACTCTAACCATTGCAAAGAGAATAGAATATCTGATCATGAAGTATAAGGTAAGGCCAGAAGAAATTCTGGTCATTACCTTTACTAAGTATGCAGCTCAGGAGATGAAAGAAAGAACCAGACGGATCTGTGGTCCGTCTTCTTATGCTGTTACATTCGGAACGTTTCACGGAATCTATTACGGAATCCTGAAATGGGCGTACCGTCTGGAACCATCGAATCTCCTTACGGATGAAGAAAAATACCGGATGTTAAGAACTCTTCTGCCAAAAGTCGGATGGGATCAGGAGCCGGAAACGGATGAAGAAAAAGACTATTTGCAGGAACTGGCCGCAGAAATTGGAAATGTAAAGAATAATTGTATTGCTATTGAAGCCTATGAACCGGTAAAATATACAACAGAAAAATTCCGTGCACTATACAAAGATTACGAAGAAGAAAAGAAAAAATGCCGGAAGATTGATTTTGAGGATATGCTGATCCAGTGCAGGGATCTGTTTTTTAATTATCCGGATATTCTGAAAAAATGGCAGGATAAATTCCGGTATATTCTGGTAGATGAGTTCCAGGATGTGAATCAGGCACAGTATGATGTGGTTCGTATGCTGGCTGAACCGCAGAATAATCTGTTTGTAGTGGGGGATGATGATCAGTCGGTATATGGATTTCGTGGAGCAAAGCCGGGAATCATGATGGAATTTATGAAAGATTATCCAAAGGCCAAGAGGGTACTTTTGGATATTAATTACCGCAGCAGTGCTTATATTGTCAATGGTGCTTTAAGAGTGATCGGTAATAATAAAATCCGGTTTGAAAAAAAGATCGAAGCGTTTCAGAAAGCAGATGAAACAGTTCATGTTCAGGAAGTAAAAGACCCTGTGCAGGAGGCAGAATATGTGCTGGGAAAAATAAAGGAATGTCAGGAAAAAGGTATTGCTTATACAGATATAGCTGTGTTGTACCGGACGAATATAGATGCAAGGGCAATGTCGGAACTTATGATGGAATATCAGATTCCGTTCGTGATGAAAGAACATCTGAATAATATTTACGAACATTTTATTGCACAGGATATCAGCAGTTATTTTCACCTTTCACAGGGGGAATATAGCCGGAAATATTTTTTGCAGATCGCAAACCGGCCAAACAGGTTTTTCTCAAGGGATAGTATGAAAGGCGGAACAGTTACCTATGATTCGCTCAGAGAATATTACCGGGATAAAAACTGGATGACGGACAGAGTGGATCAGCTGGAATGGGACATGAAGATGATAAAAGACAAAACACCATATGCAGCAATCCAATATATCCGGAAACATATGGGTTATGATGAGTTTTTAAAAGACTATGCGGCATATCGGAAGATTTCAGTGGAAGATCTTTTTGCGGTGCTGGAAGAGATATGGCAGAATTCCAAAGGATATAGAACGATCGGTGACTGGTTTGAACATGTAGAACGATACGGGGAAATATTAAAGGAGCAGAATTGTAAAAAAAATGCGGCAGAGGGTGTGAATCTGATGACAATGCATGCGGCAAAAGGGCTGGAATTTGATACGGTATTTGTGATCGAGGCAGATGAGGGCAGCAGTCCGTATAAGAAAGCAGTGACGGATGAGGAAATCGAAGAAGAGAGACGGCTTTTTTATGTAGCAATGACCAGGGCGAAGAGAAAACTGATCATCAGTTATGTAAAAGAAAAAAACGGGAAAGATATGACTCCTTCCCGTTTTGTGTCCGAATTACTCTTCGACGTCTGATTCATCAAATTCCTGGGAATCCATCCATTCATCAAAAGCATCAGCGGCAATTTCGTATTCGTCATCATCTTCGATGTTGCCGAGATCGGGTTCGCCGTCCTCGGTTTCATTGTATTGATAGAGATAAACATCACCGGCTTCATTAGGTTCAAGATTCTCATCCAGAGGAAGCAGGGCAATGTATTCTTTGCCTGCAGCTTCATATACTGTGAGGATTGCACATTCAATGATCTCATCGTTATCGAGTGTAAGTTCTACGGTTGTGTAGCTTTCAGTTTCCTTTGTGTCGCTCATATCATAGTCTCCTTTACTAACATTAAAACTTATCTTAACTTTAACAAAGAAACGGATAAAAAGCAAGATGATAGTAGTCAAACGGGTAAAAATGTTGTAGAATGTAGCTGTATGTAACGCAATAATAAGGAGGAATAACAACATGATGAAGAAGAGAATGTTAGGAGTGATTGCAGTATTACTCGTATGCATTTTCGCATTATCTGCATGCAAGAAAGAGGCTGGAAAGCCGGTGGATAATGCAGTCAGTGAGAATACAACAGATGATTCAGAGGATACGGATCAGACAGAAGACGCAGGAAAGTACAAGTTTGGGTTCTCTGTGATTGATATGCAGAATCCATATTTTATAACATTGGAAGAAGCTGCACAACAGATCGTAGAAAAAGAAGAATGTACCATGTTGGTAAAAGATCCGGCATCTGATGCGGATACACAGGCAGAGCAGATCAGGGAGATGATCAATGAGGGGATCAATGCAATTTTCCTTTGCCCGGTCGATTGGGAGAAGATTACACCTTCGCTTCAGGCATTGCAGGACGCAGGGGTAAAAATTATTAATATTGATTCACAGGTAAAAGACACAGATTATATTGATGCATATGTGGGCTCTGATAATACAGAGGCAGGGAAGCTTTGTGGCAATGATCTGATTGAAAAGTATCCGGATGGCGGTACAGTTGCAATCCTGGAGGCTACGACACAGAATTCGGTGAATGACCGTATTACAGGGTTTGAGCAGGCAGTTGCCAAGGCGGAAAAAGGGTTTGAAGTTGTAGCGAGAGAAGATACAAACGGAACATTTGACAGTGCGCTGGAAGCAGCCAAGAAGATTTTGGAGGAACAACCGGATGTGACGGCAATCATGTGTGGAAACGACCAGATGGCTGTTGCAGCAAAGACAGCACTGAATCTTGCGAATAATGATCAGACTGTTGTCTACAGTGTAGATGGTTCGCCTGATATTAAGAAGGAATTAATGAAAGCGGATAGTCAGATCGCAGGGACAGTCGCACAGTCTCCGATCAATATCGGGAAAAAAGCAGTAGATATTGCATTGAATGTTCTTGACGGAAAAGATTTTGAAGCGGAGACGGCAATAGACGTATTTATGATTAATAAAGATAATGTTGAAATGTATGGCGCAGACGGATGGCAATAGGCGCAGACGGGCAACGGGAAGGACATAACAGAGATGAGAGAGGTTCAAGGATATCCATTACCATTGGGAGTGCAGATAAGTAAAGACAGGGTTAATTTTTCCATTGCAGTTCCGGCAGATAAGGACTGCCAACTGTTATTATACCGCACAGGGAGAAAGAAACCGTGCAGGCAGTTTGATATGAAACCAATGATCGGTGAAGTGAGGTGTATAGCACTTGAGGATATCCAGCCGGGAGATTATGAATACAATTATCTGATCAATAAAGAAGTTGTAACTGATCCGTACGTAAAAGCAATTGCCGGCAAAGAACGCTGGGGTGTAAAAAAGGAACTGTTAGAACATGAGATCCGGGGACGGCTGCAGATGAGTGATTATGACTGGGAAGGAGATCATACATTACAGATACCATATCATCAGGTAATAGCGTACAGTCTGCATATCCGCGGATTTACAAGACATCCATCGTCAAAAGTAAAGGCGAAAGGAACATTTTCAGGGAGTAATTGAAAAGCTGGAATATCTGAAAGATCTTGGGATCAACCAGATTCATTGTATGCCGGTATATGAATTTGAAGAATGCCAGATATATAGAAATTACTGGGGATACGGTGCGGGAAGCTATTTTGCACCCAAAAAGCGCATATTCTGCAGATGGAGACGGCGCCAGAGGACTGAAAGATATGGTGAAGGCATGTCATCGGTCCGGAATAGAGGTCGTTCTGGAGATGCCATTCTGCACGGCTGCAGATAAGATGATGATGTTAGAATGTCTGAGGTATTATGTTATGGAATACCATATAGATGGATTTATATTGAATCCATTTGTGATTTCGACGGAGAGTGTGCATGCAGATCCGTTTTTGAAAAACACCAAGATTATGGAACACGAGTTGGGATTCCAGACAGTCATGCGAAGATTTCTGAAAGGTGACGAAGGGATGATCCATGATGTGATCTACTGGCTGAAACACCATTCAAAAGAGCAGGGAATCTTTAACTACATTACTGATCAGAACGGATTTACCCTGAATGATCTGGTGTCTTACGATGCGAAACACAATGAGGAGAATGGTGAACATAATCAGGATGGACCGGATTATAATTATAGCTGGAACTGCGGGGCGGAAGGACCGAGCAGGAAAAAGGCAGTAATGGAACTGCGGAATCATCAGATATTTAATGCATTTTTCCTGCTCTTTCTGGCACAGGGAACTCCGTGTATGCTTGCAGGAGATGAGTTTGGAAATTCTCAGAAAGGTAATAATAATGTATACTGTCAGGATAATCCGATAGGATGGACAGATTGGCGGGGACTGGAAAAGAAGAAAGAACTGCATGATTTTGTAAAAGAACTGATTGCATTCCGTAAATCGCATCCGATTCTCACACCGGAGCGAGAACTGCAGGGGATAGATCTTAGCTGTTGCGGTGTGCCGGATGTATCTTATCACGGGGAAGAGGCGTGGCAGATACCGGGGGAAGTGTCGAGCAGGCAATTGGGCGTATATTACAGTGGAGCACAGACAAAAAGCGAGGACTGTTATGTTGCATATAATATGCATTGGCTGGAACATGTATTTGCACTGCCGGCTTTACCAAAGGGATATGGCTGGTATGTGAAAGCGACGACGGAACGGGGGATGTTAGATGTGCCGGTGCTTTTGAAAGATCAGAGAAAATTAGAGTTAAAAGAGCGGTCGGTTACGGTGCTTACAGCAGAACGGATTGTGGAGGTTGAAACGAAGAAAAATGAAAACATTACAACACTTACAGACGATCAATCATCATAAATATCTTGTTATGAAGGAATGCTTTAAAGTAGGACTTTACAGACAGGGACTTCTTCATGACCTGTCCAAATATTCACCGACAGAATTTTTAGTTGGATGCAGGTATTACCAGGGAAATAGAAGTCCGAATAATGCTGAACGGGAGGCAACGGGTTATTCTAAGGCATGGTTACATCATAAAGGACGTAACAAACATCATTATGAATATTGGATCGATTATAGTGTAGATCCGGGGGAAGGTATCATAGGCCTTAAGATGCCGCTTCAATATGTTGTGGAGATGTTCATGGATCGTATTGCGGCATCTAAGACATATCAGGGGGACGCATACAGAGACAATCATCCATTGGAGTATTATGAGAAGGGAGCCGGGCGGCTTGGAAAAATG
>ENA-OQDL01000982-OQDL01000982.1-human-gut-metagenome-genome-assembly--contig:-NODE-982-length-15676-cov-4.186186_pt1 | contig 15676 bp, 11 predicted proteins | sample MGYA00242782_ERZ504609 | MGnify/ENA primary metagenome ERZ504609 (study PRJEB26092, sample SAMD00036320) | human gut metagenome | host: Homo sapiens | study: EMG produced TPA metagenomics assembly of... | reverse complement strand
AGGAAATTCCGTTGGAACTCCCTAGTACACAAAAAGGCACGACCTGCCAACGATGCGCACTCGCGCGATGAGGAAGTTTGTCGCAAGCGACCGCGCTCGGCGCGAGAATGTGCCAAGGCACATTCTTATTTACGGAGGAAAAGGGATTTGAACCCTTGCGCCGGTGCTACCGACCTACTGGTGTTCGAAGCCAGACCCTTCAACCACTTGGGTATTCCTCCTGTTATTGCTAACCTGTTAATTATACAATACTTTTCCTGCTTTGGGTAGTAGGCAAATCGTTTTTATTTGATTTCTTCTATATAGTAAATGTAATCAAGAGAGCGCAGTGCTTCAATGATGTCACTGTGTTTTTTATCTTTTTTCAGTTCCTGACTGTCCACAGTCAGAGAAACCGTATACACGCTGAGACCGGAATTTAAATAAGCCGGATTTGCCTCAATATCATCAATGCGGATCCCCAGTTTACGAATCGTCGCTACAAAATCCTGAAGTTTGAAACTGCTCTTTAATTCCAGATGCACCTCAAAATGATTGGAACGGTCTTTTAAATAACGCTCTGCAGATGGGAACAGGGAAATCCCACAAAGAAGTGCCATAAAAATCACAAATGCGGAAATATACATTCCGGTCCCAACCATTAAGCCCATAAAACCGCAGGCCCAGAGTGCTGCAGATGTAGTCAGTCCCTTGATCTGGTTCTTGGAACTGAAAAGAATGGAATTGCCGCTTAACATGGCAATGCCCACAACGGCCGCTCCTGAAATAACAGGGATCCCAAAAGAAAATTCACTGGACAGATACAGATCTGTGAGCACGGCTGCTGTAGCAGATACACTGACCAGCATAAAAGTCCTCATACCTGCGGAATGACGCTTGCTGGAGCGTTCACATCCAATGATCGCCGCCAGCGCCAGTGATAATAGGATCCGCAGGATCACCTGCATTCCTATTCCTTCCATCATCCATCCCTTTGTCAGTTCTGCTGTTATATGTCCCATATCAATACGTCCTCCTTGCTCTTAAATGATTGCGCAGCGCCCCCACTGCTTCGTACTGCTCATTGGCAGCTTCCAAAAATGCCTGTTCTTCCGGAGAAATATTCTCTTCTGTTTCCGGTATTTCCTGCTGGATCTCATGGATCCGCTCGATCAGCATTTCCAACCGGGTCACCGGATCTTTTTCTTTCGCCTCTTTTGGCAGTTCAATATCCCCATAGGATCCGGACAGATACAGGGACAATTTTGCGCATGCCGGACCCGTCAGTTCATAAAGTACACTAGATGCAAGAATAACGGTCTGCAGATCAATCCCCATCTGACCGCCTAAAGTTCTTGCTCCCAGAGCCGCCAGACCAATGGCTACGCCTGCCTGAGGCACCAGTGCCAGCCCCAGATAATTGCGCACCTGTTTTTTCTTATGTACTGCAAGACAGCCTAAATAAGCACCTGCGTATTTTCCTATGATACGTGTCAGGAAATATGCCACTCCGATCACTAAAAGGGAAGCCCCGTCTTCTCCTGCTGAGGGATTAAGAAGCGCATCTAACCGGAAGGAAAGTCCGGACCGTACAAAAAACAAAAGCAGGATCGGCGGACTGAAATAATTTAACTGTTTAAACAGCTTATCATCATCAGATAAATTAATATAAATGGTTCCCATGGACATACATCCCAGAAGAGGGGATACATCTGCCAGAGAACAGATCCCGCAAAAAGCAAACAGCGCTGCCACCGATATGATCAGCCGGTTGTCTTTGTATTTTCTCTTTGGCATCATGCATTTTAACAGCCAGCCAAAAATACCGCCTAACACCAGTACTGCCCCATTGATCAGGATCGGTTTTAAGATATTTCCCACCTGGAAACCACCAGTCCCGGAAAGAGCTGCCAGCGCAATAGAAATAGCCGCACTGTACTCCACCAGACCAACCACATCATCCAATGCCACCACCTGCAAAAGAGTATCAACAAAATCTCCCTTCGCTCCGGTCTGACGGATGGTCATGATGGTGGACGCAGGAGCTGTAGCTGATGCCAGAGCTGCCAGTACAATGGAAAATGCCAGATTTAAGTGGAGCACCCCATAAACCACTGCAAATACACATACCGATGCCAGCACCGCTTCCATAACCGTGATCACGATCACCTTCCAGCCGTTTTTCTTTAACACGGAAAAGCGGAAAAATTCCCCTGTGCTGAATGCAATAAAAGCAAGCGCGATATCTGAAAGAAAATCCATCCCATCTATGACCTTCACCGGCACCATATCCAGACAGTAGGGTCCCATAAGGATCCCTGCCAGAATGTACCCCGTTACATTTGGCAGTTTAAACTTTCTGGTGATGCGGGTCATAAGATAACCAACAAACAGCATCAGTGCAATGGTGATAATGACCACCGATGCCTGGCTTGTTGCATGGTAAAATAAAAATGACTTCATGCTATAACCCCCTCGTTTTCCTTGTGTGTCATGCTTCTATATGATATACTGTTTTATAATAAAAGCAAATTATTTTATTTTTATGTATGATAAATTTTATTTATTATACACAATAAGGAGGTACCATGCTCGGTTCAAAAATAGAAACTCTGCTGGCAGTAGCTGAATTCCAGAATTTTACAAAAGCGGCTGCTTCTCTCTCCCTTACCCAGCCGGCAGTCAGCCATCATATCAATCAGCTGGAAGAAGAACTGGGAGTCACCCTTTTTATCCGCGGAAAAGGCAGTTTAATGCTGACCCCGGAAGGTGAGATCGTCTTAAAATATGCCCGAAGGATCAAAGCGCTGTATGGAAAGATGGAGACGGAGATCGATAATTCCAGAAAACAGCTGACCAAAGTCCGCATCGGCATCACCCACACCTCGGAAAGCAACCTGATCACGGAGGTTCTGGCCCGTTGCAGCAATGCTGATAATAATTTTTCAATAACAATTATTACGGATACCATAAATAATCTTTATGATATGTTGGATAATTACGAGATCGATCTGGCTGTTGTGGACGGAACGCCAACCGGGCATTCCCTCTGTTCCCTGATGTTAGCTACCGATTATCTGGTGTGTGTTATGTCCATCCGGCATCCTCTGGCCAAACGTGCCATGGTCACTTTATCAGAATTAAAACAGGAACGGATGATCCTGCGGCTTCCTACTTCTGATACACGCATGCTTTTTGAGTCCACATTAAAAAGCATCGGGGACTCCATTGACAATTTCAACATCACTCTGGAAGTTGACAATATCGCCACTATAAAAGACCTGGTACGAAAAGGACTGGGCGTTTCCATCCTGCCTCAGAGTGCCTGCGCAAGAGAACAGAAAAAAGGAAAAATGGCCGTTCTTCCTATTGAAAACTTAAGTATGATGCGTGAGACCAAGATCGTATACAAAAAGACTTTACCCATATGGATATCCTTCAGGAGATCACCCGGGTATACCATGAAACGGCAAGAAGTTACCAATAATAGACATTTTCCACTGTTTTATAGTTTTACAAATCATCAAAAACAGTGTACAATAATTAAACTGGCCCTTTAAAGCGTTTAAGTGTGTTTCAACGTTTTAACAGGTCCAAAAATTGAAAATGACTGGAGATAATTTATGATCGTTCATATAATCGAAGCTGTTTACCACTTTTTGTGGGGAGATCTGGTTACACTGCACCTTTCAGGCACTTCCATTGGTATTCCTCTTCTGGTACTGCTTCTGATCCCAACAGGTATTTATTTTACCTTCCGTACTAACTTTGTATCCGTGCGTCTTTTTCCGGATATGGTGCGTTCCCTGACAGAAAAGAAAGGAAATGGCAACAGCTTATCACCGTTACAGACTCTTTTCGTATCTACCGCTACCCGGGTTGGTATGGGAAATCTGGTGGGCGTAGTGGCTGCTGTTTCTGCAGGCGGCGCAGGTGCTGTGTTCTGGATGTGGCTTTCCGCTATTTTAGGCTCTGCCACTGCTTTTATCGAGGCAACTCTGGCCCAGATCCATAAAGAGGAAGATTCATTGTACGGCGGCTATCACGGCGGTCCGGCTTACTATATCCACTATTATGCAGAAAAAGTCCGTGGAAAGAAACTGAACCACTCTGTGATTGCAGTTTTCTTCGCCTTATCCGGACTCTTATGCTGGTGCGGCATCAGCCAGGTGATCAGCAACTCCGTTGCCTCTGCCTTTAAAAATGCTTTTTCTGTACCACCTATCATCACCACTGTGATCCTGGTGATCTTATCCGCCATTATCGTGCTGCGCAAAAATGCCACCATAAAGGCACTGGATATCATTGTTCCTGTTATGGCGGCTATGTATTTTATCATCACGATTTTTATCATTGTGACCCATATCGGACAGCTTCCAGGCGTATTTTCCAGGATTTTTAAAGAAGCCTTCGGACTTCGTGCAGTAGCAGGCGGTGGTTTTGGAGCTGTACTGATGAATGGTGTAAAACGTGGTCTTTTCTCCAACGAGGCTGGCTCCGGTTCTGCTCCCTGCGCGGCAGCTGCTGCTGATGAAAAGGAACCGGTTAAAATGGGACTGATCCAGGCTTTAGGCGTATTTATTGATACCATTGTGATCTGCAGCTGTACTGCCTTTATCCTGCTCCTTGTCCCGGAAGAACTGACCCGTGGCCTTATGGGAATGGAGCTGTTACAGACTGCCATGAACTACCACCTGGGAAGCTTTGGTGTGATCTTCGTAGCTGTGATCCTGGCCCTGTTCAGTTTCTCCACTTTCCTTGGTATCCTCTTTTATGCCCGTTCCAATGTGTCCTATCTTTTCGGAAACCGCTGGCTGTGGCAGACTCTCTATAAGATCCTGGCCCTGATCATGCTCTTCATCGGCGGCATCCAGGCTTATACAGTGGTGTGGGATCTGGGAGATGTTGGCATCGGACTGATGACTATTTTTAATCTGGCAGTGCTCTTTCCTCTTTCAAATGAGGCCTTATCTGCGCTGGCTGAATATGAGAAAAAGAAAAAATATGAATAGCTAAAAAGGACAGAAGGTTGATCACCTCTGTCCTTTTCTTTTCCGAATTTACTTTTTTCTTCTTTTTAATATTTCATGCCAGTACACAGGCACTAACAATGCGCTCGCCCCGATCCATGCAAAGAGCGTTGCAAAGCAGATCCCTACATAACCGATGATCCCTGCAAACACAGTGGTGGATGTAATACGAAAGATCAGTTCAATGATACAGGCTGTAAAGGGTGTCCAGCTGTTGCCCATACTCTGGATGGCAGAACGATAGATCTGCAGCACTCCAAGAAGCAGGTAAAAAGGCGCTACGGTCATCAGATAATAATCAGAATACCAGATGATCTCTGCTGTGGGCTGTGTTACAAACATGGGCACGACCAGATGGCGTCCGAAAATGATCATCACACACATAAGAGCATTTGCAATGCTTGTCTGAAGCAGGCAGGCTGCCGTTCCCTTGCGGATACGGTCCCACAGACCGGCACCATAGTTCTGGGCCACATAGTTGGAGATGGCGATACCAAAAGCTGCATTCATAAGTACAGAAAACTGATCCACTTTCGTCGCTGCCGTATATCCAGCAATTGCCTCTGTTCCCAGTGCATTAACGGCTCCCTGCATGGCAAGCTGGCCGATGCACATAACAGACATCTGAAATCCCATACTCATGTGAGTTTTTATCACAGAACCAAGATTTTGAAAATCTTCTTTCTTCAGTCTAAGTATGAGGAATTTTCTCACGCCTATCACTGTACATAATATTGCTGATAAAAGCTGGCTGAGTACCGTTGCCCAGGCAGCTCCTGCTACTCCCATTTTAAACGGGACAATAAATACTACATCCAGGACAATGTTTAAAAGAGAGGAAAATACAAGGAAAACCAGGGGTGTACGGCTGTCTCCCAATGCACGAAGAATATTGGATATCATGTTATAAAAGATAGTCGCACCGGTTCCTAACAATACAGCAAACATATAATCATAAGCCATATCGTAGATCTTTTCCGGTGTTTTCTGCCAGTACAGGATCTGATGAGCCAGGCCGCAGCAGATCGCCATGATAACCAGTGAGAAAAAAACACATAGAATAATAGACACTGCCACACTGCGACGCATTCCTTTTTCATCTCTTGCGCCAAACCTGTGTCCCAGACAGATACCAAAACCGCCGGTAATACCCTAGATAAAACAGAGTACCAGATAAATAACAATCGCCGTAGAACCAACTGCTGCCAAAGCGTCTGCTCCCAGCGTCCTGCCTACGATCACTGTATCTGCCAGAGTATAAAATAACTGAAACAGATTACCACCGATAACCGGCAGTGAAAATTTTAAGATTACGGAAAATGGATTTCCCTTTGTCAAATCCTGTGCCATGACTTTTACTTCCTTTTCATGTTTTTCCCCAATCAAACCAATACACTTTATACCTTCTGTTTTCCCCGTGTAAAACAGTCTGTGATCAGCCTCCATAAAGGAAGGGCATACAGATAACACCCTGCAAACAGCGCAGTCCCAGGTGCTCCCATAGAAGCTAAAGGAACAGCGCCTGCAATGGACCATGGAATCAGCGGTGCGATCACAATGGTACCGTCTTCCAGATACATGGCCATTTTCTCCTGATCTGTCACCAGCTTATTACAAAGCTGCTCTGTTACCAGTGTAGCCAGCGACTGGTTGCAGGACACTGCACAGGCGATCACAGAAACCGGAAGTACAACGGCAAAAGGCGCCAGCTTTTCTCCTGCTTTTATGATCTTTTCCTGTAAAGGCAGCAAAAGCCCTGTTTTCTCAAAAATACCGGAATAACAGGAAGACAGGCACACTACAGCTACCACTTTTATCATGGACTGGATGCCGCCCCCATTTAGCATTTTACTGATCTGGGCATCCTCTGAAACATAGCCAAATACCATAGAGTATAAAGTTTCCGTAAGAGGACGATGCTGGTAGACCAGACAGATCACAAATGCCAGAAAAATACTAACTGCCATAGCCTTTTTCACTTCTACTTTGCATATTGCTAAAATAAAAATGGCTGCTGCCGGGATCAGAGGGATCAGTCCCATACGGAATTCTCTTGAAAACAGCTCCCCTGCTCCTGCTGCCGCACTGCCGGAAGCAGACTGCAGCCATCCCATTACCAGGTATGCCACACAGGATATCACAAAAGGAACGATAGAATCTTTCATCAGTTTCGGTATATTTTTATACATATCCGTATGGGTCACTTCTGCCACAAGCAGAGTGCTGGTGGATACAGGCGAACACCGGTCCCCGAAAAAGGCGCCGGATATAGCTGCGCCGCCTGCAAGGCTTATATCCATTGCCTGGGCCATGGCAATACAGATGGCTCCCATAGTGGCTGCCGTTCCAAAGGAAGTTCCAATCAGAAAAGATACCAGGCTGTTTAACAAAAAGGTAAGCAGCAAAAATACGGAAGGTGTGATCAGCTGCACACAATAGCCAACAATAGCCGGGATCGTTCCTGATGATCTCCATAACCCTGTAAGAACTCCGATGATCGTCATAGTGATCAGCACATTTTTTACTGTATTTACGCCTTTTAAACACATTTTCCCCGTCTGTTCCAGGGTAAATCCACATTTCAAGCTGTATGCCGAAAACAGGATCAGACCTGCTATCAGGGCATACAAAATAGGGACACCTGCCGCCAGCGCACCGATCAAAAGCACTGCAAACAGTGTCAGCACCGCCAATTCCATTCTACACCTCGTTTTATCTTCTGTAATTTTATTCTAAACCGCTTTTAATGCCTGTTTCTGGAACATTTCTCCGCATCAATGGCCAGCACAAACATCAGCACATGAAGGGCATCTTTCGGATCCGCAATATCCAGTATATAGGTATCCGTCATATGGAACAGTTCCTTGGAGATCACTGCCACTTTCCGCCCATCAGACGTCGCGATCGTATAGTCCCACTCCATAAAACTTCCCTGGATCTCCCAGCCGTTAAAATCAATATTGTAACACGGCTTTAAGAACGAAAATTCCTTGCTGAGGCAGCCTATGTACTGCGGACCTTCATACAGCTCAAACTTTGGCAGAAAAGTAAATACCCGCTCTTTCACTGTCCCCACTTCACGGCCGGCCACATCATATATCTTCAGGCAGTGTCCCCAGGAAAGCTGACCTTTCACTGTGTATACAGTATTCTCATTTTCATCATAAATATCATAGCTGTCAAACCAGGAAAAGAAGCGTTGACGGAACAGAAGTTTCATAATGTAACCCCCTTTTATAACCGGATTATTTTACACGGATCAGTTTTGCTACGGTTTCACAGTTAGCAGTTGCCGGGAACATGTCTACAGCTACTGCCCTTTCCAGCTTATAACCTCTCTCCTGTAAAATCACCAGATCTCTTACCAGGCTGGTTGGCTTACAGGAAATGTAGACCAGATGATCCACACCAAAATTAATGATACGGTCTAATGCCTTTGGATGGATGCCGTCTCTTGGCGGATCTAAGATGATCAGGTCTGGCTTTTCGGTTATCTCATCGATCACCTTTAATACATCTCCTGCAATAAATTCGCAGTTATGCAGACCATTTGCTTCTGCATTTTCCTTTGCTGCGCCTACTGCCTCTTCTACGATCTCCACCCCTACTACCTTCTTTGCTACCGGTGCAATGATCTGGGAAATGGTTCCGGTTCCGCTGTATAAGTCGAAAACTACTTTATCCTTTGTTTCTCCTACATAACCTCTGGCTGTCTCATAAAGCACCTCTGCTCCCAGAGAATTGGTCTGGAAGAAGGAAAATGGGGTGATCTGGAATTTCAGGCCCAACAATTCTTCATAGAAATAGCCTTTTCCATAAAGAACTGTAGTTTCATCGCTCTGTACCACATCTGCCAGAGTATCATTGCGGATATGAAGGATACCTGCAAAACTTCCCTCCATTTTAAGAGCTAACAGTGTTTTCTTCCACTCTTCCAATAACACTTTTTCTGTTTCTAAGGACTGTGGCATTCCTTCTTTGCCGGTCTGTCCGGAAGTAACCAAAGCTACCAGGATCTCACCTGTCTTAACAGCTCTACGCACCAGCAAATGTCTTAAATAGCCCTCATGCTGCAGCTTTCTGTAATAGCCCATGCCTTTTTCTGTAAAATACTCTAAGGTAGCTGTTAATATTTTACGGAAATCCTCATGGACAATATGACACTGCGGGGTATTTACAATGTCATAAAAACTGCCTCTGCGGTGCATTCCCAGTGCCAGGGGACCACCCTTATATTCATCACCAAAAGAGAATTCCATTTTATTTCTGTAGCCATCAGAAATGGGGCTTCCCTTGATACCTTCAAATTCATAGGACTTGCACACACTGTCTAAAAGTGATTTGATCTGTCCCTCTTTGATCTTTAACTGTTCTTCGTATGGAAGGCTCTGGTACAGACAGCCGCCGCATACGCCAAAATGAGGACATGCGCCTTCCTTTCGTTCCAGTTCAGAGGCTTCTAACACTTCTAAAAGCCGTCCTTCACATTTTCCATTTCTTTTTTTATTGATCACAAACTGTATTTTCTGTCCAGGAATGGCATTTTTCACGATCACTTTTTCCTCGCCTACATGAACAATACCTTTGTTTGGGAATTCTACCTTTTCTACAATCGCTTCGTAAATCTCGCCTTTTTTCACTTTTCTACTCCTTATTTTGTATTCTGTCACTTTAAATATTTCAGTCTATCACTTATTTATCACAAATATGCCCGAATAGCAACCTATACCTAAGAAAAGCGTGTCCCTTTTATATGAGACACGCTTTTAAAATTATAAGATTTTACACCTGTTATGGCTTCTTTCTTATTTTATTCAGCTTTTTTCTCAGCCCTCTCTTCTTTCTTTTCGCTTTTCTTCTCTTCTGCCTTTTCATCCTCGAAGAAGTCATCGTCGAAGTCATCATCGAAATCGTCTTCAAAATCTTCCAGATAATCAGGGGTAAAGAAACGGTAAACTGCGTATGCAAATACCTGCTACTGCTGCTACTGCACCGATAATAGCCAGTACCCAGAGAATACAGTTCTTTTTTCTTTTCATCTTCTTCTCTCTTGTGGATCAGTTCGTTGATACGGCTGGTATTCATCAGTTCTTCTACACGGCTTAAAGCCTCTTTTCCCATGGTATCCCATCTTTCTCTGTCAAATCTGTTCATAGCAGGTCCATCCTTTCTGCACTTATTTTCCTTGTTATTTAGTATACCATAAACTCTTACTTTTTACTACTGTTTTCAGACACGTTCCAGCTTTGCAAAATCCCGCTAACATCTTCTTCTGGCCACCTTTGTCAAACTCTACCGTGATCTCATAATCCCTTGCCCCGTCTATGATCTCTTTTACAGTTCCTTCGCCAAATTTTGCATGTTTTACACGGTCCCCTTCTTTGTAGTCAAGGGATGCTGCTTTCTGGACTGTAAATGTCTTTCCAAAGCCCGGCTTTTTCTTTGGCTCTAAGCTTTGCATGCTGCTGCCAAAACCGCCCATTCCAGAACTTTTACTGCTTCCCGTTGGTGATGCTGTTTTAGAAGCATAGGCATTATATCCCATTCCAAACCGGCTGACACCGCTTTTAGTGCCCTGGTTCCATGGAAGTCCTGACTCGTCAAAGTCATCCTGCTTTCCTTTTCCAAGGACCGGCTGCAATTTATCCGTATCTAAAAGTTCCGGCGGGATCTCATTAATAAAGCGGCTTGGCTTGGACCATCTGGTCTCTCCGTTTACCATGCGCTGTCTGGCTGCTGTGAGCACCAGTTCCTTCTTTGCCCGGGTGATACCTACATAACAAAGCCTGCGCTCTTCTTCCATTTCTGTCTTATCACCAGACATAATGGACATCATTCCCGGGAAAAGCCCGTCCTCCATACCTACTAAATAGACCTTTGGAAATTCCAGGCCCTTGGCACTGTGAAGGGTCATTAAGGTTACCCTGTCTTCCGAGTCATCTACATTGTCAATGTCCGCAACCAGCGCCACCTGCTCCAAAAATTCATCCAGTGTAGGATGTTCACTGTCTTCTTCGTAGGCAGCTGCTTTGTTGATCAATTCCTCAATATTTTCCAGACGGGTCTGGGCCTCGATCTCGCCCTCTTCCTGAAGTTCCTCTTCATAACCCGTATCTTCCAGAATATGATCGATCAGATCTTTAATAGAGTACTCTTCTGAATGTGCCATCGCCCGGAAGGCTTCCATCTGGGCAATAAAACGGCTGATCTTTTCTGCCGCCTTACCGATACCCGGGATCTGTTTTGCCTCTTTTAAAGTATCATAAAAGCTCATTCCATGTTCTGACGCAAAGGCAGTCACCCTTCCAATGGTAGTGGCGCCGATCCCCCGTTTCGGCACATTGATGATACGGATCACGGAAAGGTCATCCACTCCATTTGCAATAGTCTTTAAATACGCCAGTACATCCTTGATTTCTTTTCTCTGATAGAAGTTGACTCCACCTACCAGTCTGTAAGGGATATTATAGAAAATACACCGCTCTTCTATCAGTCGTGACTGTGCATTGGTCCTGTAAAGCACTGCCTGATCCTGATAGGAATATGAACTGTCACGGATCTGGCGGGCTACAAAATCCGCCTCATCCCTTGCTGTATCAAACTGCTTAAATAAGATCTTGTCTCCTTCACCGTTGGCTGTCCACAGAGTCTTATCCTTTCGCCCGAAGTTATGACGGATCACTCCATTTGCCGCATCCAGAATATTCTGGGTAGAACGGTAATTCTGCTCCAGTTTGATCACCTTTGTGCCTGGGAATGTATGTTCAAAACTTAAGATATTCTGGATATCCGCACCTCTGAACCGGTAAATAGACTGGTCATCATCACCCACTACGCAGAGATTGCGGTACTTGGAAGCCAGGAGGCTTACCAGCTTAAACTGGGCCATATTGGTATCCTGGTACTCGTCTACCATGATATATTTAAAACGTTCCTGGTAATAGTCCAGTACCTGCGGGTTATTCTGGAACAGTTCTACAGTCTTAACGATCAGGTCATCAAAGTCCAGGGCATTATTTTTGCGCAGCTGCTTCTGGTATTCTTTATAGATCTCCCCTGTCTTCTTTTCCCTGAAATCCGCTCCTGCATTTAACAGAAACTCTTCCGGAGTGATCAGCTTGTCCTTTGCAGAAGAAATAGCTGCCAGGACAGACCGTTCTTTAAACTGTTTGGTATCAACATTCATTGCCTTAAACACCTGACGCATCAGGGTCTTCTGGTCATCACTGTCATAAATGGAAAAACTGGTGGTATAGCCCAGACTTTCAATATGACGGCGCAGGATGCGCACACAGGAAGAATGGAAGGTGCTGACCCATATACTCTCTGCCCCAAAGCCAACCAGGTCATCCACACGTTCCCGCATTTCCCCGGCTGCTTTATTGGTAAAAGTGATCGCCATGATGTTCCATGGATTTACCCCACATTCATCGATCAGATAAGCGATCCTGTGGGTCAGGACCCTTGTCTTTCCGGAACCGGCGCCTGCCAGTATAAGAAGAGGGCCGTCTGTATGTAAGACTGCCTCTTTTTGTTTTGGATTTAATGTATCATAAATGCTCATATTATTACCGCCATTTTTTCTCTGGAGTCATTATAACATCCCTGTACCTATCCTGCAAGCAGGCACAAAAACAAATGTTCTCCCTAAACACAAAAATGCCATGTTCCAGGCGTTCTCCATACAGCCTGAAACACGGCATTCTGTTCTTATTTTCTCCGAACCCTTTAATAAAGATCGGTCATTTTCATTATTTAGCCCTTTACAGCACCTTCCATCATACCTGCTTTCTGGAAACGTTCCAGGATCAGATACAGTATAATGATAGGAATGATAACTAATGTGGTACCTGCAAGGATAACAGGCCATGGTGTAGACAAACCTTCACTGACTGGCAGTAAGGAAATGGTTACCATCAATGTGTATTTTGCCTGTTTTCTTAAGTAAAGTAATGGCCAGAAGAAGTCATTCCATCTTGCGATCAGTGTGATCGCACCCCAGGAAGCCATAGCCGGCTTGATAACCGGAAGGATGATCTTCATAAAGATACCAAAATCCGTACAGCCGTCAATTCTGGCTGCTTCTACCAGTTCATCCGGAACATCGGTGATATACTGGTTCATGTAGAAGATACCAACTGCTGTTGCAATTCTTGGGATAACTAAAGACCAGAGGCTGTTGATCAGTCCCACTTTTTTCATGATGATGAACAGTGGTACAGAACCAACTTCCGGCGGTACCAGCATGGTAGCAATTACAAAATAGAATAAAACTGTCTTTCCCGGGAATTTATACTTTGCAAAAGCAAAACCTGCCAGTGCACAGAAAAACAGGGAAGTTACAGTACCCATAATGGTGGTAAATACACTGTTAAATGTATTCTGGCCTACAGGGATCATCTCAAACAGACGTTTGAAATTGCCCAGTGTAGGATGAGTTACAAGAATTGAGTTAAAGCCGGTAATGCTTTCAGAAATGTCTTTGATAGAGATCAGGCACATCCATACAATAGGGAACAGACATACAATAGTGATCAGCACCAGTACCCCATATGTGATCGCGGAAGACATTGCTTTTTTATGGTTCATGTCGGTTCTCCTTTCCTAAATTTCTCCCTGCTTATGACGCACGATAAACTGGATCACAGATATAACGATCAGGATCAGGATCAGTACTACCCCAATAGCAGATGCATATCCCATGTTAAATACATTGAAACCAGACTCATACATGTACTGGAACAGGGATGTATTGGATGTACCAGGACCTGGCAGGATATAGGACTCATTGAACAGTTTCCACATATCTACAGTCAGAGTCACGGAACAGAAGAATAAAATATTCTTTAAAGATGGCAGTGTGATGTACCAGAACTGCTGAAGTCCGGTTGCTCCATCTACAGTTGCTGCCTCATAGTAATCTTTTGAAATGTTCAAAAGACCGGATAACAGGATCATGGTAAACCATGGTGTATATCTCCACACATTCAGGATGATAACAGGGATCTTGGAATACGTGGTACTTGTAAGCCACGGGATCTTACTGCCACCAAATATGGTAAGCAGTTCATTAAACAGACCTACATTTTCATCAAACAGCATACGGAAAATAAGTCCCATAGCGATGGCTGCACAGATATTTGGCAGGAATGTAGCTGTTTTGAAAAATGCTCTTGCGCTGTTGCTCTTTAAAAAACGGCTGTTTAACAGACATGCAATCAACAGTGCACAGAATAAAATAAAGACGAGGCCTGTCAGCCAATAGACAACTGTATTTCCAAGTGACTCCCAGAACATGTTGTCAACCATCATTTTCTTGTAATTGCCCAGACCGGAAAATTCCGGATCCCCAATTCCCTTCCAGTCAGTAAAACTGATGTAGAATGTCCATATGGTAGGAACCAGCTGGAATACGAAAAACAGGATAAAAAAGGGCAGAATAAACAGATAGGGAGCTTTATACTTTTTCAGTGCCTTAAGCATGTTCTACCTCCTCCTTTAGTTACGCCAGGCGGTCTTCTGTCAGTAAACCGCCTGGCTGTTTATAAATAGATTATTTAACGATCTCGGCTTTTCCGATCTTAGCCTTTAAGTTCTTGTCCATGTTTGCAATTGCTTCATCCATGGTCTGGTTGCCTGCAACATAGTTCTCTAACTCTGCAGAAATGATCTCATCTGCTTCAGCATCCTGAGGAGTTACAACCAGGTTCTCTGCGCCATTCTCCAGGCACTTACCTTCCATTTCACGGAAGGACATTCCGCCGTAGAAATCGGATGGTTCTTTCCAGAAGTCAGACTGTAACAGTTCCTTGGAAACAGGGTTGGAATAAGGAGCATTCTGTTCTTCCATGGACTTAACCCACTCTTCTTTTGCAGCTCCGTCAAAGGTGAAATCATACCACATCATACGGAACAGTTCGGAATAAGGATTGTCACCTTTTTCAATGATACCCATGTACTGGGAAACAGGAGCACCTGCCTTGTTTACACCCTCAAATTCAGGTGCGGACATAACTCTCCAGTCACCCTTGGTAGCTTCACAGTTCTTACGCATGAACTCATCCCAGAAAGCGCCGATGCAGAAAGTAGCAACCTGCTTTTTGTTGATTGCATCATACAGAGCCGGCTCCATGATGGTGGTCTTTAACAGAAGTCCTTCTGTATTCATAGTATCAAGAGCGCCTAAAGCTTTCTTGGTTCCTTCGTCAGAACCGATCACAACTTCACCGTTCTCATCCCAGATCTTAGCACCTGCAGATGGCATTAAACCACGACGTCCCCAGTATCTCCAGGTCTTGCTGGTAGGATCGATATAAGATAAGTAAACTTCTCCGTTGCTCTTTTCCTTTAACTGACGTCCAGCTTCGATATAGCCGTCCATAGTCTTCATCATTTCTGGATCAATGCCATACTCATCGAAAATAGCTTTGTTGTAGAACAGAACCTGAGGTCTTACAGAGTCAGGCAGTGCATAGATGTGACCGCTGATGGTTGCATCTGTAGTTGCACCATCTACCATCTTGTCAATAAGTGGGGTCAGGTACTCTGTCTCATCCTTTAATAATCCTGCCTTTGCAAGGTCCTGGATGGTAACAGGGTCTAACATAGCTGCATCCGGAAGGTCATCGGTAGCACCGGAAAGTGCGGTCATTGTGATCTTCTCACGG
>ENA-OQDL01000981-OQDL01000981.1-human-gut-metagenome-genome-assembly--contig:-NODE-981-length-15712-cov-3.271479_pt1 | contig 15712 bp, 16 predicted proteins | sample MGYA00242782_ERZ504609 | MGnify/ENA primary metagenome ERZ504609 (study PRJEB26092, sample SAMD00036320) | human gut metagenome | host: Homo sapiens | study: EMG produced TPA metagenomics assembly of... | reverse complement strand
CCGGAATTTATATCCCGATCTGCCGCAGCGATTAAAGGAATACCGCGATGCGTTCTCAGCGCGAGAAAGTTCACTTCGAGATCGTCTGCGCCTGCAGCGCACGCTTTCCAGGTCGGGGCAGTTCTTCTCGGGCCAGTTCTGACGCCGAGTAGACTGAAGCGCCGGCTTCATTGGTGATGACGTAGCGGCAGCTCAGGTTGTACTTTTCGATGAGCTGGGAGACGAATTGTTCCGTTTCATAAGAGGCCGTCCCGTTGCCAATCGAAATGAGGGTGACGCCGTGGCGGCGGATCATGTTGGCCAAATCCTTAGCGCTCTTTTTCTTCTGCGCCTCCGAATGGGTCAGGTAATACGTTCCGTAGTCGAGGACCCGACCGGTGGCACTGATGACAGCGGCCTTGCAGCCCGTGCGATAACCGGGGTCGAGGCCCAAGATGATCTGTCCTTCAAAGGGCGGCTGCAAGAGGAGGTGGCGAAGATTTTCGGCAAAGACGTCGATGGCCTGCTTTTCGGCTTGGGCCGTCAGTTCATTGCGTATTTCCCGATCCATTTGCGGGAAAATCAAGCGCTTATAACTGTCAGAAGCGGCGTTGCGGATGATGTCTTCGTACGGCGAATGGCGCTCAATGACCAATCGGCACAGCATATCGATGTGTCGGTCGGACGGTTCCTTGAGGGTGACCTTTAATTTCTTTTCATTTTCGCCGCGGTTGATGGCCAAGATGCGATAGCTTGGAAGACGGGTGATGCGTTCGCTGAAATCGGCATAGGTCAGCATAGGGCCGGCGTCTTTTTCTTCGACTTGTAGGCTGCAGGTTAAGCGGGCCTCCTGCCAGAGGCTGCGGCGCAGTTTTTGACGAAAGTCAGCTCGTTCGGAGAACCGTTCGGCTAAGATATTGGCCGCTCCTTGGATGGCGTCTTCGATCGTGGTGACGTCTTCGTTGAGAAAGGACTTTGCCGCTTCTTCCGGCGACGGGCCTTTTGGATTTTGAGCGGCAAAGAGAAGAGCTAAAGGTTCAAGGCCGGCGTCACAAGCCATGGATGCCTTGGTACGCTTCTTCGGTTTATAGGGGAGATAGATATCTTCGACTTCTTGGAGCTGACGGGCTTTGTTAAGGGCCATTTCCAGTTCGGCATTCCAGCAGCCCTGGTCTTCAATCGATTGGCGGACCGTTTCTTTTCGGCTGGCCAGAGCCTGTTCATAAGCGTACTGTTCCTGGATACAGCGCAGTTGGACTTCATCCAGCGTTCCCGTTGCTTCTTTGCGATACCGGGCGATGAAGGGAATCGTATTTCCTTCGTCGAGAAGGGAGAGCGCAGCCTGCACCTGCTGAGGACGAATGCCGAGGGTACGGGCAATTTCAATAATCATCGTTTCGTCAGTCATGAATTCATTCCCTCCATGAAGTATAGTTAAGATTGCTTATTTTGTAAGAGAAACTTTACATAAGTCATTGAATTTTCTCTTAATAACTGTTACAATATAATATAGGATATTTTATTTTTTTATTCATACAGATAATTGTAGAATAAGGATAGAATGTCTTATTATACCATACTTTTCAAAGAAAGGGGGATGAAAATGGAAATTGCTGAAGTTTTGCGAAAAAACGGTTATAAAGTCACACCGCAGCGGCTGGCTGTCTATGATGCGATCATTCACAACCCGATGCATCCCAATGCCGAAGCTATTTACAAAACCTTACAGCCGAACTACCCGTCTATGAGTATGGCCACGGTATATAAAACCATGGAAATTTTTGCTAAAATAGGTGTCGTACAAGTCTTGCAATGTGCAGAAGATGCCCATCGTTATGATTATAACACGAACCCTCACGCTCACATTCGCTGTGAGAAGTGCAACCGCGTCATGGATATCGACTTGGATCAGAAGCATCTGAGTCAGTTGGCTGCCGAACAGACTGGTTTTACGGTCAATGGTGTAAGTGTTTCGTTTGTCGGTGTGTGCCCGAAATGTCGGGAAAAATCGTAATATGTTGTAACGTCTGTTTTCGCTGCTGTCGCACGAGACCTGTCGGTTTTGTGCGGCAGTATTTTTATATAGCGCCCAAGGAGGAGAAAGAAAAGTTATGCTGCATATTGGTTGTCATCTGTCGGTGTCACAAGGATTTTTGCATATGGGTGACGAAGCTTTATCTATAGGAGCCGATACGTTCCAATTTTTTTTCGCGCAATCCGCGGGGAAGCAAGGTGCGAAAGCTCGATATCGACGATATGGAAGCCTTGAATGAACTCATGAAGAAACACCATTTTGCCCCGATCTTAGCTCACGCTCCCTATACCTTAAACGGCTGTTCCCAGACCGAAAAGACCCGGGAATTTGCCCGTCAGGCTATGGCCGACGACCTGCGCCGCCTGGAATACCTCGATAACTGCCGTTATAATTTCCATCCCGGCAGCCACGTCGGCCAAGGGCCGGAAAAGGGCATCGACCTCATTGCCGACATGCTCAATACCTGCATGTTTGCCGGTCAGAAGACGACGGTCCTCTTAGAAACCATGGCCGGCAAGGGGACGGAAGTCGGGCGGACCTTTGAAGAATTGGCGGCCATCATCGATAAGGCCGTCATGAATGATAAAATCGGCGTCTGCCTCGATACGTGCCACGTCTTTGACGGCGGCTACGACATCGTCCATGAGCTCGACGACGTCCTCTTGACCTTCGATAAGGTCATCGGCCTCGATCGGCTGAAGGCCGTTCACATTAACGACAGTAAGAACGAACTGGCCAGCCATAAAGACCGCCACGAGAAAATCGGCGAGGGCCATATCGGTATTGCCGCCTTTGATGCCATCGTCAATCATCCGGCCCTGCGGTCCCTGCCGTTTTATTAGAGACGCCCAATGAACTCGATGGTTATGCGCGGGAAATCGCACTGCTTCGCTCCTTACAACGATCGGAATAAACGTAGATAAAGGGGACCTTTTTATGCGTATACTACACACTGCCGACTGGCATTTAGGAAAACTGTTTTATGGTTCGTACCTGACGGAGGAACAGGATTATGTGCTGAAACATCAGCTTTTGCCCCTCATTAAAGACGAAGGAATCGACGCCGTCGTCCTTTCCGGTGACGTCTATGACCGGAGCCTTCCGCCGACGGAAGCAGTCGCCCTCTTCGATGAAATGGCGACGAAAATCACGGCCGAACTGAAGGTGCCGTTTCTCGTCATCAGCGGCAATCATGACAGCGCGGCCCGCCTGTCCTTTGCCAGCCGCCTTCTGGCCTCCCAGGGGCTTTATATCGCCGGCGAATTAGACCGCCTGACGGATCCCGTGGTGTTAGACGATACATACGGTCCCGTCGCCTTTTTATTGGCCCCTTATGCGGAACCGGCCGTCGTCCGCCATTTCTTGGGTGATGACAACCTTCGCAGCCATGAGGAGGCCCTTGGGGCCCTTCTTTCGTGGCAGCAGGAAAAGATTCCCCGCGGCATGCGGACCGTTTGCGCAGCCCATGCTTTTGTAGCCGGCGGCTTGCCGGCGACTCGGAGCGTCCCTTGTCCATTGGCGGCAGCGACCAGGTCGGAAGCGATTTGTTCACCTCCTTTTCCTATACGGCCCTGGGCCATCTTCACGGACCGCAGCAGATTACGGCACCGACCATCCGCTATGCCGGCAGCCTGCTGAAATATTCCTTTGGCGAAGCCCGGCAGAAAAAAGGCGCCGTCGTCGTCGACCTCGACGGATCCGGCAAGGCTGATCCCGTTTTCCATGAATTTACGCCCCGTCATGACGTACGCATCGTCAGCGGTTCTTTTGAAGAAATCATGGCTGCTTCTGACGACCGGACCGACGATTTCATCCTGGCAAGGCTGTCGGACGATCAGCCGATTCTCGACGGCATGGCCAAATTGCGGCGTAAGTATCCCAACGCCATGGCCCTTGAAATGCCCAACCGTAATACGGAAGGCGGAGGACAGCGGGATTTTGAACCTCAAACAGTCGACGGGACAAGAACTCTTTGACAGCTTCTCCAAGGCCATGCGGCCCGACCAGCCTTTGACGGAAGCCGAAGAAGAATGCGTCCGCCAATTGTGGGAAGAGCTGGAAAAACGTGACAAGGGGGCTTATCATGATTCCCATTTACTTAGAAATGAAGGCCTTTGGCCCTTATGCCGGGACGGAAATCGTTGACTTTCGCCGCTTGAAGGATCATAAACTGTTTCTCATCTACGGACCGACCGGGTCCGGTAAGACGACGATTCTCGACGCCATCTGCTATGCCCTTTACGGAAGTACCAGTGGCGACATCCGTACCGGCTCCTATATGCGAAGCGAATATGCCACGCCGGACGAGCCGACGTCGGTCTCGTTCCGCTTTGCCATCGGCCGGAAATACTACCGCGTCTACCGCAGTCCGGAACAGCAGATTGCTAAAAAAAGAGGCGACGGCTTGAAGAAGGCCTCGGCTAAGGCCGAATTATACGAAACCGATGCCGACGGAGGCGATGAAAAGCTCTTAGCGGCTAAAAACGTTACGGCTGCCGTCGAAGGGCTCTTGGGCTTTAAAGCCGATCAATTCCGACAGGTCGTCCTCCTGCCGCAAGGCGATTTTCGAAAACTCCTCTTGGCCAACTCCGGCGAGCGTCAGCAGATCATGCAGACCTTATTTCATACCCAGTCCTATGCCAAACTTCAGGCCTTGGCCAAAGAACGCCATGACGAGCTGGAAAGCCGCCATGAACAGGTGGCCCGCGATCGGGAACAATGTTTGCTCAATCTCGGCATTGACGATGAAGAAAAGCTTCCGCAGCGAGAGCAGGAATTCCGGAATCAGGAAGCTTCCGTGTCCGAAAAGTGGCACAAAGCCGAAGGGGAGCGCAGTACTCGGCAGAAAGAATTTCAGGAGGCCCAGGCCTTGGAAGCCCACTGGAAGCTGTGGGAACAGAAGGGGAAGGAAGCGGCAGAACTTGAAGGGAAGGCAGAGCTGTTTGAGAACAAGCGGCAGCGAATCGATGTCCTTCGGAAGGCCGAGGTCTTAGCCGAACCCTGCCGCCACCTCGATGAGTTGGAACGGGAAGGGAAGGCTGCCGCCAAGGCCGCCGATAAAGCCAATGAAGCGGCACAGCAGGCTGCTGCTGATCTGAAATCCGCCAAAGAGAAGATGGAGGCCTTATCCAAACAGGAAGGGGCCTATAAGGCCGCTGGAGAAGAACGGGTCAAACTGACAAATCTCAAGGGCAAAGCCGATTCTTACTACGACCAGTGCCAACAGGTCCGACAGCTTCGGGCAGCGGCGACGGCTGCTGAACAGGCGTGGACGAAAGCCAAAGGCGAAACCGAAAAGGGGAAAGCGGATTTAGAGAAAGCCCGCGCTGCCCTTTCGGCCCTGTCTGAAAAGGCTGTTTTGGCCGAACAGGTGAAGCAGCAGTGCCAGTCTCTACGGGAACGGGTAGAGCGGGAAAAAGAAGCGGCAACACTGGCCCTTCAAAAGGAAGACCGTCAGAAACAGTGGCAGCACCTTCAGTCGGCCTTAGAAAAAGCCGCTCAGCGCGCGCGGGATGAGCGCGTAGCCTATGAAAGCGTCCGGGCTGCATTCTTGCAGGGGCAGGCGGCCATTTTGGCGGCAGACCTTGCCGACGGGACGCCGTGCCCGGTCTGCGGGGCGACCGATCATCCCATGCCGGCCCTTCCGCTCGAGAATTTGCCAACGCGGGACGACGTCGAACGGCGGCAAAAAGCGGCCGAAACAAGCGAACAAGGGCGGCAAAAGCTGGAAGTCGACACCAAGGCTGCCGAAACGGCTTATAAAGCCTTGGAGGGTCAATACGACCGCCTCCGTCAGCAGTATCCGCAAGACGTCTCCTTGAAAGAACTGGAAGCCGAACTGAAAGCGGCACAAAAGACCCGGGCCGACCTTGAAAAGGCCCTGGCTCAAGGGGACGATCTTCGCCGGGCCGTTTCGGATGGCGAGGCGAAATTCAGCCAATGGGAAGGGGCCGAAGAAGAAGCGCGGAAAGCTTTAGAAGAGGCCAGAACGAAGGCCGTCAAGGCCGGTGAGACCCAGGCTCACTTAGAAGCGGAACTCCCTGAGGCCTATCGCGATCCCAAGGCCCTCGGCCGCCGTCTGGCGGAACTGGCGCAACACCTTAAGGCCTACGAAGAAAATCTTCAGCGGAGCCGCGACAACCTGGTACGCTGTGAACGCCAAGGGGCTCAGCGACAGGAAGAAGCTAAGAATCTCAGCGACCAGCTCGATACCCTGCGCACTCGATTCGGGAAAGACCAAGAGACGCTGAGAAAAAGAGTCCTGGCGGCAGGCTTTGCCGAAATTGCAGACTGTCAAAAACTACAGCCCCAAGTAAAGGACATCCCCGTCCTGGAAGATGAAGTCCGTCAATATGAGACCAAGCTGCAGCAGGTACGAGGCCAGCTCGAACAGGAAAAAGCTGCTATTGACGGCAAGTCTCGTCCCGATGTCCCGGCTCTGGAGAAAATCTTGACCGAAGCTGAAAAGACGAGCCGCGACCTTGCCGAAGAAAAGGGCCGCCTGTCGGCAACTTTTTCCCAATGGCAGCAGGAAAAGAAGAAGCTCTTAGCCCTCGGTAAGGACGAAGCCGATCTCGTCGAAGCCTATAAGACCGTCGGCGCCGTCTATGACCTCATTGCCGGCAAACAGACGGGCATCAACTTCGAACGCTACGTCTTAGGGGCCCTCCTCGACGACGTCTTAGCTGCGGCTAATGAACGGCTCCAAGCCATGAGCCGCCAGCGCTACACACTGCAGCGTTCTCAAAGCTGGGACGATAAACGGGTCAAGCAGATCGGCCTCGACATCGAAGTCTACGACAACTATACGGGCTATGCCCGGCCGGCCAACACCCTGTCCGGCGGCGAAACCTTCTTGTCGTCCCTGTCCCTGGCCTTGGGGCTGGCCGACGTCGTCCAAGCCTATTCCGGCGGCATTCACCTCGATGCCATCTTTATCGACGAAGGCTTTGGCACCCTCGACAGCGAGACGTTAGACTATGCCCTGAAAACGCTGGCCTCTCTTAAAAGCGGCGGCCGCCTGGTCGGTATCATTTCTCATGTGCCGGAATTAAAAGAGCGCATCGACGCCCGCCTGGCTATTCATAAAACCGATCGAGGCAGTACGTCGTCCTTCGAATTTTCCTAAGCCCGTCTCTATATTGTTGAATTGACAGAAAAAGTATATAATAAGGCATAATCGAGAGAGGAGGGACGGAATGTCCATTCAAAAAGTACGCGACTATTTTTCTCAGTGGGGAATGGAAGACAAGGTTATGGAATTGACCGAGTCCAGTGCCACCGTCGAAGAAGCGGCGGCAGCCCTTCATACGGAAGGTCGGCGCATTGCTAAGACCATGTCTTTTCTGGTCGGCGATCAGCCGATCCTCATCGTCTTTGCCGGCGATGCCCGCGTCGATAACCGTAAGTATAAAGAACGGTTCCATAAAAAAGCGTCCATGATCAAAGCGGATGACGTCGAAGGTCTCATTGGCCATCCCGTCGGCGGCGTTTGTCCCTTTGCCATCAACCCCGGCGTCGACGTGTATCTCGATGAATCACTCAAGCGTTTTCACACTGTCTTTCCGGCCTGCGGCACGGCCAATAGTGCCATCGAATTGACCCTGGACGAGCTGATGACCTATTCGAAGGCCATCGAATGGGTCGACGTGTCCAAGGGCTGGCAGGAAGAAAGCATTTAACAAGGGGGGTTACACCATGCAGTTTACGTTTAAACACACCAATTTTAATGTATTAGATCTCCAGCGCAGCATGGACTTTTATAAAGAAGCTTTGGGCCTCACGGAAGTCCGCCGCATTGAAAATCCTGATTTCACCATCGTCTATCTCGGTGACGGCGTTACGGGATTTCAACTGGAATTGACCTGGCTCAAAGATCGCAAACAGCCGTACAACCTCGGCGACAATGAATTCCATACGGCCTTTGCCGTAAAAGATATGGATGCAGCCTTAGCCAAGCATAAAGAAATGGGCTGCGTCGTCTATCAGAATCCGGCCATGGGCATCTACTTCATCGTCGATCCCGACGGCTACTGGTTGGAAATCATTCCGGAGCGTGGCTAATGAAGAAAGAATATACCCAGCGGACGGCGCGCCTCATCGGTCAGGATAAAGTCGATGAACTCAATACCAAGAAAGTCCTCGTCTTTGGCGTCGGCGGCGTCGGATCGGCTGTCGTCGAAGCCTTAGGCCGGGCCGGAGTCGGCCATCTCATCTTAGTCGATGCCGACGTCTTCGATCCGTCGAACCTTAACCGCCAGTTGGGAGCGACCGTCGAAACGATTGGCCGGCCGAAAGTCGAGGTCATGAAGGAACGGCTCTTGACCATCAATCCCGATATCGACGTCGAAACCCATGCTACCTTCTACTTGCCCGAAAGTCACCAAGGCTTCATTGCCAAGTCCGGAGCCGACTACGTCGTCGATGCCATCGACACGACGAGTGCTAAGATCGCCATCATCGACGAAGCCTATCACAGTGGAATCCCCGTCGTCTCCTCTATGGGGGCCGGCAATAAGCTCCATCCGGAGTACTTCCAGCTCGACTACATCGAAAAGACGACTGTCGATCCCTTGGCCAAAATCATGCGCCGCGAATTGAAGAAGCGCCGCATCCGCCGCATTAAGGTTGCCTATTCGACGGAAGTTCCCCGTACGCCCATCTCGGACAGCGAAGAAGTCCGTCCCAGTCCGGGCAGCATTTCCTTCGTGCCGGCTACAGCCGGTATGATTTTAGCGGGAGCCGTCATCCGCGATCTTCTCGATTTGGCATAAAAGAAAATTTTACCCATATTATACACAAGGGCTGCGACCTCAAAATCGCAGCCTTTTTTACGGTATTTTCACGGAATTTCGGCGATTTTGATAAGTATCGGAGCATACTTGTCCACAACATGATAGAGTATTGACACGTTGACACGACCTACTATATATAGTATCATAAATCTTGTAAATATCGGCCCCGAAATCGTATATATTGTGGGATACACGGGACTTGTAGACATTTTCATACAATATACTGTGGAGGTAGACATATGCTGGAAGTAATCAAGAGAAACGGACAAAAAGTGCCTTTTGACAGGGACAAAATTACAATCGCCATTGAAAAGGCCATGAACAGCAGCAGCGGCGTATACGAAGAAGGCCAGGCTGCGAAGATTGCAGGTGAAATCGAAGCATATGCTGCATCCATTCATAAGGACATGACCATCTATGCCATTGAAGATCAGGTCTATTATCGTCTCTTGAAGTACAACAATCCGGCCACGGCCCGGGCTTATGAAAACTACAAAGCGATTCAGGCTTTTAAGCGCCAGACCAATACGACGGACAACGACGTTTTCGGCCTGTTGAACAACACCAACTTAGAAGTCTTGAACGAAAACTCCAATAAGAACGGCCACGTCGTTTCGACCCAGCGTGACCTCATTGCCGGTGAAGTATCAAAAGACATTGCCCGCCGCAAATTGATTCCCGCCGACATCGTCCAGGCTCACGACAGCGGCGCCATCCATTTTCACGATATGGACTACATCATTCAGCCCATGTTCAACTGCTGTCTCATCAACCTCGAAGACATGCTGGCCAACGGTACGGTCATCAACGGCAAGAAAATCGATACGCCGAAATCCTTCCAGGTTGCCTGCACGGTTACGACGCAGATCATCGCCCAGGTCGCCAGCGGCCAGTACGGCGGCCAGTCCATCAACGGCATCGACCGCATCTTGGCACCGTACGTCCGCAAGTCCTTTAAAAAATATATGAGCGCCGTCGTCGAAGAACAGCGCGAAGTCTACGGCATTGAACCGGACATGGAAAAGGCTGAAGAAATCGCTTGGAAGCGTACCAAGAAAGAAATCAAAGATGGTATTCAGACGATTCAGTATCAAATCAACACCCTCATGACGACCAACGGCCAGGCTCCGTTCGTCACTTTGTTCATGTATTTCCGGCCCGATTACGAATACGCCAAAGAAGCGGCCCTTATCGATGAAGAACTTTTGCGTCAGCGCATTCAGGGCATTAAGAACGACGCCAACGTCTACGTCACGCCGGCCTTCCCGAAGCTGATCTACGTCCTCGATGAACACAACGTCAGCGAAGGAAGCCCTTACTTCTATCTGACCCAACTGGCAGCGGAATGCACGGCCAAACGGATGTATCCCGACTATATTTCGGCTAAGAAGATGCGCGAATCCTATGAAGGCAACGTCTTCAGTCCCATGGGCTGCCGTTCCTTCTTAAGCCCCTGGAAGGATGCTCAGGGCAACTATAAATTTGACGGCCGCTTCAACATGGGTGTCGTCTCTCTGAACCTGCCCCAAATCGGGATTCTCGCCGACGGCGACGAAGAAAAATTCTTCCAGATCCTCGACAAGCGCCTGGAACTGTGCAAAAAAAGCCCTTCTCCTTCGCGTCGATCTGTTGAAAAAGGTGACTTCCGACGTTTCGCCGATCCACTGGCAGTACGGAGCCATTGCCCGCCTCCAGCCCGGGGAAACGATTGAAAAATTCATCTACGGCGGCTATGCGACCTTATCCTTAGGCTACATCGGCATGTACGAAGCGACGGTACTGACCAAGCACTGCTCGCACACGACGCCGGAAGGCCGAAAGTTTGCCATGCGCATTATGGATGACCTCAACGCCCATATTCAGCAGTGGAAGAAGGAAACGAATATCGGCTTTGCCCTCTACGGCACGCCGGCTGAAAACCTGACCAACCGCTTCTGCAAGATCGATAAGGCCCGTTTCGGCTCCATCGCCAACGTTACCGACAAGGATTACTACACCAACAGCTATCACGTCGACGTCCGCGAACCGATCAACGTCTTCGATAAATTCTCCTTCGAAGCCGACTTTGAAGACAAATCGACGGGCGGCTGCATCAGCTACGCCGAAATCCCCAATATGTCCCATAATATCCCGGCGGTCCTGACCATGATCCAATATATTTACGACCATATTGCCTACGGCGAATTCAATACCAAGCTCGACTACTGCCACGGATGCGGTTTTGACGGCGAAATCATCCTCAATGACGACAACCAGTGGGAATGCCCGCGCTGCCATAATCAGGACCGCAACAAACTGACGGTCATTCGCCGGACCTGCGGCTACTTGGGCGAAAATTTCTGGAATGAAGGGCGGACACAAGAAATCAATAACCGTGTCCTCCACATATAAGAGGTGACTTTCTTTGCATTATGCACAGATGAGACAGTATGATATCGCTAACGGGCCCGGCATCCGCTCGATCCTCTTCGTGACGGGTTGCTCGCGAAACTGCTTCAATTGTTTCAACCCGGAATACCAAAACGCCCAGTTTGGCCAGGAGTGGACCGACAAAGAAACGAAACAGCTCCTGGCCTGGCTGCAGGCACCGACCAACAGTGGCTTGACTCTCCTCGGTGGGGAACCGATGGAAAATACGGAAGGCCTGACGCCTTTGATTAAGGAAATCAATCGGTCTTGCCCGATAAATCGGTCTGGGTCTATTCCGGCTTCACCTATGATGAAATCCTAAAGGATCCCCAGAAAAAGGCACTCCTCGATCAGTGTGACGTCCTCGTTGACGGCCCCTTCGTCGACGCTTTGAAAGACCCGGGACTCTATTTCAGAGGCTCGTCGAATCAGCGCATCATCGACCTTCAGAAGACGCGTGAGTCCGGTGAGATTACCCTCGTATGGCCTGACGGACGATAATCCGCCTTTTTCCGGATTTTTTACCATAAAGAGTAATGATTATTGGCTAATATGATTTACACCATAAGCCTTTCTTGATATAATAAGTATAAATAGACGTTCTTATTTCCTTGCATTAGTAACGTCATACAGACGTTGAGGGGGGCTTATTATGGTAGTCGATTCCGTTAAAAAATTAAAAAATGTCGTCAGCGAAGTTATGAAAGGCTATACCAGCAATTCGACAGGCGGATGCTGCGGCGTGTCCCTTCCGCCGGAAGAACAGCGCGAGCTCAAACGGCTGAAAGAAGGCGCACAGGCAGATAAGGCTGAAAAGAAAGATTGACACGTACGATAAAAACGAGTACACTACAAGCATAGAAGGCAAACGCACGACGGGGGCACCACTCAAGGTGTCAGGCGTCGTGCGTTTTTATTTTGCTCACGAGAGGTGGATACGATGCAATTATTATTGAATGGGGCCCGCGTCGACGGCCCTTGGTCTTCGTTAGAAGAATTGAAACATGCCCATGGAAAGGGCCAGGAAATCACCATCGTCAACGGCTTTGCCACGACAGAAAATTTGCCCTTAAAAGACGGCGATGAAATCTATTTCATCCCGAAAGACCGGCTGCCGCCGAAAGAAGCCTTGGAGGCTATGATGTGTTCCCGCCATACGCCGAAGGTTCATGAAAAGGTCAGTGCCGGCCGGGTTGCCATCTGCGGTCTCGGCGGCCTCGGTTCCAATGCGGCCGTCTATTTGGCGACGACGCGTCGGTCACCTGCACCTCATCGACTTCGACACCGTCGATGCCAGCAACTTGAACCGCCAGTCTTACATGGTCCGCGACCTGGGCCAGCGTAAGACCGATGCCCTGGCCCGACAGATTGCCGATATCAATCCCTTTATCGACGTCCGCACGGACTTCGTGCGCATGACTGAAGACAATACGGCCGACCTTTTGCAGGATGACCAAATCGTCTGCGAAGCCTTCGACAACCCCGATGCCAAGACGATGTTGGTTCACACCGTGTTGGAACAGTGTCCCGACAAATATATCGTCTCCGCTTCGGGCATGGCCGGCTACGGCGACAGCAATGAAATCCAGACCAAGAAAATCATGGACCATTTCTACGTCTGTGGAGACCAGACGAGGAATGCCAAACCCGGCCGGGGACTCATGGCTCCTCGCGTAGCTATTTGTGCCGCTCACGAAGCCAATTTGATCATCCAGTTATTGGTCGATGTGTTGTAATGGCCAGGGCATATTGAGCGAATTTTCGCACGGCAGGGGAAGCGGCATTGCCGGGAAGAAAAGCGATGCCGAGGGTAATCGCTGCCGGCGGATCGAGGGGCAGAAGGACCACTGACGTGACTCTTTTTTTCGTAATGAGACGGTTCAGATACAGATGCCGAGCCCTTCTTCAACCATCGAAATTGCCGCGTTATTCTCCAGCGTCGTATAACCGATACGAGGCTGGAGATTATTTTTTTTCAGCAAGTGCAAGACGTCGTCGTCCTTACCGAGGGCCGGCATGATGACCGTTTCTTTTTGGCAGCGGGAAAGAGGATAGGGGCCGTTGGGCGCCAGGTCATGATCGGGCGGGACGGCGACTATCATTTCATCGTCAGAGAGGGGAATCCAGTCGTACGGCATAGGTTCCTGATAACTGAGAAAACCGATGTCGGCCGTGCCGTCATCGAGCCAAGCCGTGACCTCCTGACGGATGCCTTCTCGCAAATGAATCTTGATTTGGGGATAATCCCTTTGAAAGCGGCCGATGACCTGAGGCAGCCAGTGCGTTGCCACACTGGAATAGGCGGCGATGTTGAGGCTCCCTGTCAGAAGACCGCGGATTTCTGACGAAAGCTCGGCAATCCGTTTTTCTTCTGCGAGAAGCTGACGGGCCAAGGGCAGGATGCGTTCCCCGTTTGGCGACAAGGTGACGCCGTGGCGGCTGCGGAGCAGCAAGGGAAAACCGAGTTCTTTTTCGAGGGCGGCCACGAGCTGACTGACGCCGGACACGGTGTAGTCCATCTGTTTGGCTGCCGCAGCAAAACTTCCCGTTTCGACGGCGGCTAAAAAGGCTTTATAACGAGCAGTATCCATGGGACCTCCTTACCTTATTCATTAAGTAATACTATATGAAATATGAAAGAATTATAGATTTACTTAAGTATAACAGCTGATTATAATAATGTACAGAAAAGGAGGTATCGTTATGAAGGTCAACGGAAATGGACAAGTCATGCTGGCCGGCATCCTATGGGGGACCATCGGCATCTTTATTTGGTATATGGAAAAGGCCGGGGCATCCGTCGAATGGATCAGCTTCTTACGGGTGTTTTTTTCATGGCTCATCTTAGTGGCCTTCGTCGGTTGGCGAAACGGCCCGTCTTCGATGAAGGTGACGCCTAAAATTATGGTCTACTGCGCCCTGTTAGGACTCATCTGTCACGGTATCTATAATATTTTTTTACAGCCTGGCTGTCACGTCCATCGGCGTGTCCCTCAGTGCCGTCCTGCTCAATGTGGCCACCGTTTTCACGGCTGTCTTTTCAGCCCTCTTCTTTCAGGAACAGATTACACCTTTGAAGGGGCTGGCGCTGGCCATCAACATTGTCGGCTGCATCCTGGCCGTTACCGGCGGCACCTTCGACCTTTCGGTACTTTCCCTGTGGGGCCTTGGCTGCGGCATCATGGCCGGTCTCTGTTATGGCCTGACGGCTATCATCGGCAAGGTCGCAGGTTATGGTACCGACGCCTTTGTCATGAGCCTGTGGAGTTTCTTTTGGGCCGCCCTATGCCTCCTCGGTTGGATTCTATGGCAAGGAGGGCCCATGGTCATGACGCCGTCCGTTTTAGGAATGGGCTTTTTCTACGCCCTCATTCCGACTGTCTTGGGCTATATCCTGTATTACCTGGGCCTTCAGCAAATCGATGACCTGAGCAAAGTCCCCGTCCTGGCCTCCTTAGAAACAGCCGCCGCCGTCATCCTGGGCATGAGCCTTACCGGCGACATCCTGAACCTGATAAATTTCCTCGGCATCGCCCTCATCATCGCGTCCCAGTGGTTGATCGGGAAAAGCCGCCGATAATCGCTGCGTACTTATTATAAAGGTGATTACGTCTCGTCGTGACGATTGGGAAGCCTTCCCAAATTTAGCGAAAGCGATGAATCGACTTTCTAAGAAATTTCGGTTGTGCCGGGCATCTTTATCCGTATAATCTTATCGGTTTAAACGCGGGCGAGAAGGAACATTTCTTATTCAACTGGAATCTATAATATATACCGATAATCATAATCGCGATTAGACTGCTGCTATAAACATTTGCGAAGAAGCAAAATGCATGCTTTGTGAATGATACAGAAAAATCATAGAGTACCGTGGGTCGCACGGGAATCTACGCCTGTGGAGTGAGTGTAAGACGCCGTAGTTCTTTGGAGCTGCAGCGCTGTTCTCGTAGAAGCAGGAAACTCCCGCCTCTATAGGCGGGAGTACGTTCATACGAATGTCGGATAAACAGCATGAAACAAGGAAGCTGCGTCAGGAGAAATCTTTGGCGCGGCCTTTTTTTTTTATAAAAAGTTGATGTTGTAGGGCACGTAAGCGGTATTTAGCGGAAAAAATTTTTATACCGAGTATCTGTCAAATCGTATCGAAATCAAAAAAACGTCCTCAAATGACCAGCCTTCTTCGAGACTTTTCGTTCTTATCCGTCGGCGAGGGTATATTGGCCGCAACGGCCATGAGATTTTTTATGAGTTGATTTCCTGTAACGCTTAGTCATAGGCAACGTTGTCATGAGGCAGTGATGAGACGCTTTCTATTTTATATTGAAGGCTCACTATTGGATTTGCGGTGGAAATCGGGAGTCGTGTAGAAGAAAAATGTCAAATTAGTGTAAAAAAATATATACCAAATTCAATGAAATGTAAGTGGATACGACGTATTTATGGGGTATTATGCCATTCGTTTTGTTGGCATTATTATTTCATACATATAGGCAGA
>ENA-OQDL01000980-OQDL01000980.1-human-gut-metagenome-genome-assembly--contig:-NODE-980-length-15723-cov-3.346243_pt1 | contig 15723 bp, 17 predicted proteins | sample MGYA00242782_ERZ504609 | MGnify/ENA primary metagenome ERZ504609 (study PRJEB26092, sample SAMD00036320) | human gut metagenome | host: Homo sapiens | study: EMG produced TPA metagenomics assembly of... | reverse complement strand
TTTAGGAACGGTTGATACTTCAGTTATTAGGATTAGGAAGAAACGGAACATATTGGATTCAACGAGCCAGGGGATCATTTGAAGATGGAACACACTGCGTAGACTTAAAAGAAAGCACGATCGAAGCAAACAAACGATTCTTCGAATCAGCAGATGATGTACCAAAACAGGCATACAGCATGGGAATCGGAACGATCATGCGTTCTAAGAAGATCTTATTAGTTGTCAGCGGAGAAGAAAAAGCACAGGCATTAAAAGACAGTATTTATGGACCAGTAACACCAGAAGTACCAGGATCTATCTTAAGATTCCATCCAGATGTAACAATTATTGCAGATGAAGCAGCTATGTCATTGATCAAATAGTTGAATATGTGGAATAAAAATGAAGATTCAATCTATTTACAAAAGAAGAACTAGTGATCTTTGGAACTCCTGTGTATGCGGGAAGAGTTCCAAACAAAGTACTTCCGATGATACAAGGATTATTTCAAGGAAATGATGCATTTGCAGTACCAGTTGTTACATTTGGGAACAGAAACTATGACAATGCATTGATTGAATTAAGAAATGAACTAGAAAACAATCATTTTCATACGATTGCAGCAGGAGCGTTCGTAGCACAGCATGCTTTTACAGATCAATTAGCAATGATGCGCCCAGGTAAGTCAGATCAGGAAGAAATCAGAGGGTTTGCTAAGCGTATCGTAACGATCATAGAAATGATACAAACATTGGGAGAAATTCCGAAACCAGTTCATGTAAAAGGAATTGAGCCAATCCCGCCATATTATACCCCACTTGGAATTGATGGTAAACCAGCGAAATTCTTAAAGGCAAAACCAAAGACAAAAAGTAATTGTGATCACTGTGATCTTTGTGTGAAAGTCTGTCCAATGGGATCGATCAATTCAGAAGATCCAAGTAAAATTGATGGAATTTGTATCAAATGTCAGGCATGTGTAAAAAAATGTCCAAAACAAGCAAAATATTTTGATGATCCGGCATTTTTATCACATGTTGAAATGTTAAAGAGAAACTATCAAAGAGCTGCTAAAAATGAAATTTTTGTGAGTGATGGCAGAGAAAATGAAATACAATAATTTTTAATCAAGTGGATGAAAACATCATTTTTCTGATATAATTAATTTATCAGCAAAATGGTGTTTTTGCTATTTTATAAGCGAAGGATCAGCTAGAAAGGAATTTTTATGTTATTTACACGGGACAGAAATTTTTATAGAACTTTATTTCATCTAATGATCATTGTTGTTTTCCCAAATATCATTGCATACAGCATCAATATGGCAGATAATCTGATGCTTGGTATGTATAGTCAGTCCTCTCTTTCTGGGGCAGCAACGGTCAATCAGATTCAGTTTTTACTACAACAAATGACACTTGCGATCGGGGATACACTAGTGATCATTGCTTCCCAATACTGGGGACAGAAAAAGACGAAACCAATTCGAACATTTACAGGGATTGCGTTGGCAACAGGATTAATCCTTGGACTGACTGTATTTATACTGACCACATTGTTTCCAAGAGAAATTTTAATGCTATTTACAAAAAAGGAAAGTTACATTATACAAGGAATGGATTACCTTTCACTGATCCGTTTTACCTATCCTTTATTTGTGCTGTCTACGATCTTAATGGCGGCATTTCGAAGCGTTGAGACTGTTTCTATCGCATTAAAGATTTCAATTTTATCATTGATCGTAGACGTATCGATCAACTATACACTGATCTTTGGAAAATTTGGTTTTCCAGAAATGGGAACTAAAGGTGCGGCAGTTGGAACATTGGTTGCACGTATTTTAGAATTAGTGATTGTTGTAATCTACTTAATCTTTGCGGATCATAAATTGAAATTATTCTGTAAAGATTTCCTCCACTTTACAAAAGAAGCATTTTCACGCTTTTTCGAGATTTTGTGGCCATCCTTTTTATCAAATACGTTATGGGCACTTGCGACACCAATTCAAACAGGAATCTTAGGCCGCTTATCCGCAGATGCGATTGCAGCCAATTCTGTTTCTACGACGATGTTTCAGTACTTGAAAGTTATAACCATTGGAGAAGCCTCAGCATCTGCTGTATTGATCGGAACAACAATCGGGGAAAACAGAGGAACTACAAAAGTAAAAGAATACAGTAAAACACTGCAAGTTATTTATCTGATCATAGGAAGTGTTCTTGGAATCAGCTTGTTTTTCCTAAGGATTCCATTGTTATCTCTCTATGATCTGACACAAAATGCATATCAAATGGCAGACCAGATTCTGATCATTTTATCCATCGTGATGGTTGGAATGTCATACCAGATGCCAACTGGAATTGGTATTATCAAAGGTGGTGGCGATGTAAAATATATGATGTATCTGAATTTGATCTCAACCTGGGCGATCGTGATGCCGCTTTCATTTTTAGGGGCATTTGTATGGAAATTGCCAGTACCGATGGTTGTGTTATTGCTGAATTCAGATCAGCTGTTTAAGTGTATACCAACGTATCTGTATGTGAAGAAGGATCAGTGGATCAAGGTTTTGGTTTGATGATCAATGCCTTGCCATTTGCAGATTCAAATGATAAGATAATTGATAAAACAAAATCAATTGCAACACACTAAGGCAATGAAACTTCTATGAATAATCCAAAAATAATTGCATATACTCTTTCTTAAAGGAGAGTATGTGACATTGAAGAAGAAAATAGAAATCGCAGCCATCCTATGTTCTATCGGCATCTGCAGCTTTGGACAAAATGTCTTCGCAGGAGAATTCCTAAGATTACCAGCCCAAACCAATGCCAAAGTAGAACAAGTGGTGCAGACAAGACTTTTGGAAGAACAAAGAGCGTACCTTATGCAGGCACAGCTTATGACGAAAGTCAATTTAGAACAACAGATTAAAGACAAACCCGTCTATATTCCAAAAACAAAGCATGTAGTCACCCAAAGAGAACGATCGATTCTTGAGAGGATCGTGGAAGCAGAAGCAACCGATAAAGATGAAAAAAGCAAGATACTTGTAGCAAATGTAATTTTAAACCGTGTAAGAAGTAAAGAATTTCCAAACTCGATCGAAGCCGTTGTGTTTCAGAGAGCTTATGGGAAAGTCCAGTTTTCACCGACAGCGGATGGAAGATATGAATCCGTCCATATCACAAAGAGTACAAAAAGAAGTGTAAAAAAATGCATTAGAAGACGGAATCGACTATTCCGAAGGAGCATTATATTTCGTAGAAAAAATCGATGGCAAATCCTAAAAATGTTTCATGGTTTGATGAGGCACTTACCAGATTGTTTACCTATCAAGGACATTCTTTTTACAAATAATGCTTGACAAGGAAAGATAAAAGTATTATGATTTTAAGCAAATAGAAAAGAAACCGTTGAGAAAGAGTAGTAAGCAGGATCAGAATGATTCAAAGAGAGCTGCAGGTGGTGAGATTGCAGTATGATTTCCCTGGTGAATGGACTTTCGAGGGTGATTTTGAAAGTAACAAGTAGGAATCGCCGGGCACCCGACCCGTTACCAGAGTGGGCATGTATGATAGTATATGATTTAAGTGGACACACCTAGTGTCAATTTGAGTGGTACCGCGGATAATTCGCCTCAAGCATATTTGCTTGGGGCTTTTCTTTTTTTCTATTTGAAGAAACGTACAACTTAAATAAAAAGGAGAAGAAATTATGAGAACAATGAAAAAAGTATTAGCAGCAGGATTAACAGCAGTTATGGCAATGTCATTAATGGTTGGATGTGGAAGCAAGAAAGATGACAGTTCGTCTAAAACATATAACTTAGGAATCATCCAGTTTGCAGAACATGGTTCTCTTGATAACTGCCGCAAAGGATTTTTAAAAGGTTTAGAATCTGAAGGTATCAAAGAAGGAGAAAACTTAAAGATTACATACAAAAACTCACAGGCAGATACAGCCACAGATAATCAGATCGCATCAAACTTTGCATCAAAGAAATTAGATATGATTTGTGCGATTGCAACACCAAGTGCACAGAGTGCATACAATGCAACAAAAGACAGTGATATCCCAGTTGTTTATACAGCTGTTACATCACCAAAAGCTGCAGGATTTGTAGATAAAGAAGGAAAGAATGTTGGAAATATCACAGGAACTTCCGATCTTGTACTTGCAGATAAACAGTTAAAACTGATTCGTCAGATGATGCCAAAAGCAAAGAATGTCGGAATCTTCTACAGCACAAACGAAGCGAACTCCAAAGCAGGAATCGAAGCTTATGAAAAAGTAGCTGATAAATATGGATTCAAGATCATCACACAGGGAATCACAGCTTCCGCAGATATGCCAATGGCAGCAGACAGTTTACTGAAGAAAGTAGACTGCATCACAAACTTAACAGACAATTTAGTAGTCAGCAACATGCAGACATACCTTCAGAAAGCAAACAAATTAAATATTCCAGTTTTCGGATCTGAAGTAGAACAGGTAAAATTAGGATGTGTAGCTTGTGTCGGAATTGACTTCGTAAAATTAGGAAAACAGACAGGTAAGATGGCAGCTAAAATCTTAAAAGGCGAAGAAAAAGCAAAAGATATGAAATTTGAAACATTTAACAATGGAGATGTCATCATTAATACAGCAGCAGCTAAGAAGATTAACATGACAATCAGCAAAGATGTGCAGAAACAGGCAAAACAGACATTTGACAAGATCAGCGCACCAGAAAAATAATCAGGAGATGTAAATATTATGGAACAATTGATCATAGGCGTATTTGAGCAGGGATTTATCTATGCGATCATGGCGCTTGGCGTATATATCACATACAAAATATTAGACTTTCCGGATCTGTCCGTAGACAGTACTTTTCCATTAGGAGCAGCAGTGACAACCGTCATGCTCTCCTCAGGAAAGAACCCACTGCTTGCATTAATTGCAGCAACAGCAGCCGGAGCAATTGCAGGAATGGTCACAGGAATCATACATGTAAAATTCAAAGTCAGAGATTTATTATCCGGAATTATCGTTATGACAGGTCTTTATACCTTAAACTTAAGAATTGTAGGCGGAAGCGCAAATGTTCCATTATTTAACTACAAATCCGTATTTGATAATGACTTCATCAACGGAATCTTCCCAGAAGCATTAGCACCATATAAGACGGTGATCATTATTTTTATCATCATGATCATTGCCAAAATATTATTAGACTTATATTTAAAAACAAAATCAGGATACTTGTTAAGAGCCGTTGGAGATAACGAGACAATCGTAACATCTCTTGCAAAAGACAGTGGATTTGTGAAGATCGTAGGACTTGCGATCTCAAACGGATTAGTTGCATTAGCTGGAAGTGTTATGTGTCAGCAGCAGAGATTCTTTGAAATCTCTATGGGAACTGGAACGATCGTTATCGGACTTGCCAGTGTTATCATTGGAACAAACGTATTTAAAGGAAATCTTATCAAAGCAACAACTGCAGTTGTCATCGGTTCTGTGATCTACAAAGCATGTGTAGCGATCGCGATCGAAGTAGGATTACCAGCAACAGACTTAAAATTGATCACAGCAGTCTTATTCCTGATCATTCTGATCATCAGTATGGACCGTAAGAAGAAGGTGAAAAAGGCATGATTGAATTAAAACATATCGACAAATATTATAATATCGGAACAGTCAATGAAGTCTGCCTGTTCAAAGACTTCAATCTGACGGTAGATGACGGAGATTTCATTTCCGTGATCGGAAGTAATGGTTCAGGAAAGACATCCATGTTAAATCTGATCTGCGGAAGCTTAGAAGCGGAAGCAGGAAATATTATTTTAAATGGAGAAGATATTTCTCATCAAAAAGAGTATATCAGACAGAGAAAGATCGGACGTGTTTATCAAAAATCCAGCAATGGGAACCTGCCCATCAATGACAATCCTTGAAAATATGTCTCTTGCAGACAATAAAGGAAAGAAATTTGGACTTGGATTTGGTACAAATAAGAAGAGAGTTGACTATTACAGAGAATTATTAAGCCAATTAGGACTTGGGCTGGAAGACATGATGGGAAGCAAAGTAGGTTCCTTATCAGGAGGACAGAGACAGGCAATGGCACTTCTTATGACAACGATGGCACCAATTGAGATCTTAATACTTGATGAACATACTGCTGCACTTGATCCAAAGACAGCAGAACTGATCATGGAGTTGACAGGAAAAGTTGTCAAAGAAAAGAAACTGACAACGATCATGGTTACACATAACCTGCGTTATGCCGTAGAATATGGAAATCGTATTCTTATGATGCATCAGGGACATGCGGTACTTGATAAAGCTGGAGAAGAGAAAGCAAAATTAGTTGTTGATGATCTTCTGGATCAGTTTAATCAGATCAGTATTGAGTGTGGAAATTAAATTTTTTAAAATTGTATAACGGAAATGTATCGAGTATTCATAAAAACATAAAAAAGATAGAAGTACGGAAAAACGAATTCCATTGACGGACTTTTTTGCAAAACGCTGATCCGCCAACACTCCTGCACAACTCACTGCGTTCAAACAGTGCCCGTGTTGGCTGCGATTTTGCAAAAAATTCTATGGAATCCTATCATTTCGTACCTCTATCTTTTTTTATGTTTTTATGAATACCTGAAGACATTCTCGTATAAAATTAAGAATTTTCAAACGGAAGGGTGTGTATGTTAGACGTTATTGGTTTTCAATTTTTGTAGTGATTCGTAGAAAATACTTTCTATTTAATTTATACTCCGTGACTTTTCATTCAATAGCTTGTATACTCTAATTAATCAATTTATTGTTATTTTTAATTTTATGGGGGTTGTTGTTTATGCTTGATAAGTCTCTTGTTTATAAAGATATTGTGATGTGTCTGCCTTTTGAGGATTTAGAGGATCTTAAGGTTCCTGTTTTGCCTGATGGATATTCTTATAAGATGTTTGAATCTGGGGATGAGATTGCTTGGGCGAAGCTTGAAGTGTTGGTTGGAGAGTTTGATTGTTTTAAGGATGCTTCTGCTTATTTTGCTAAAACTTTTTTAACTCATGAAGAACTTTTAGCTGACCGGGTTTGTTTTATTGTGAATCCTGAGGGAGAGATTGTTGCTACGACGAGTGCTTGGTTTAAGACAAATGGCGATATTCGGTTTCCTTTGATTCATTGGGTGTCTACTTCTCCTAAAGAACAGGGGAAGGGGCTTGGGAAGGCAATTGTTTTGTTTGCTTTGTCTCGTTTTCTTGTTGTAGAACCGGATGCTGATTTTATTTTTCTTCATACACATACTTGGGCTTATAAGGCTGTTGGTATGTATCAGAAAATGGGATTTCGAATTACAAAAAAAGCCCTGCCGACTAGCAGAACTGATTTTTCTTGTATGGATGTTTTGAAAGATGTACTTCCTAATTCGATTATTGCTCAGCTTTTAGAGAAAGATTAAGATGCTGTCCAGTCACATTGATCTTATATATACTAACACACACGTATATTTTTAATCATCTTAATTGACATAAAAATATATAAATGTTACTATAATAATAGAAAAGGTGCTACCGATGACGGTTTGCCTGATATAAACGATTGAATAACCGCTCACATAACTTGTCAGGTCAATGGGCGGTTATTTCTCTATCTTGGCATCATGCTTTCCACGCACATAACCAAGACTATAAAAAGCCACACACAACGAAATCACTGCAATTTGACAAATCGTTGCTTGTTTAAGCCCTTTCATCTTCTGTCAAATACATGCAAGCCTACCTACAAATCAGAATCTGTCTACACGAATCACTGCATAATGTTTCCCCTGCATCTCGTCTTTAATCTTCTGCTTAAGATCCTTCACGATCTTCTCTGGCTCATAATCTTTCCCATAAGGAATCACAAGATCAAAGATCACATTCGTATGTGTTGGCCCTTTGACCATTCGAAAGTCATGAACTGACAGTGTCTTGTCATATTTCTTAACAATATTAAAAACTTCTTTTCTTGTCTCATTCACTTCCTCATCATCCGTCACTACAGGATCCATATGGATTGTTGCTTCGCAGTGATATTCTTCCATCAAACGCATTTCAATATGATCCATCAGATCATGTACTTCCATCATGTCTTTATTGTATGGAACTTCTGCATGCAAAGAGACAATTCTTCTTCCTGGACCATAGTCGTGAACAACGATATCATGAACTCCGATGACCATCTTATGATTTAATACAGTCTCTGTGATCTTAGCGATCAATTCTGGATCTGGGGATTCTCCTAATAGTGGGTTCATGGTATCTTTGATTGATTCATAACCACCCCAGAGTACAAAACATGCAACAAAGATTCCGACAATTCCATCAACATTTAAATGAAAATAATGGAATACAAGCATTCCTCCAACAACTGCTGCTGTTGAAATACAATCATTTAAACTATCCGCTGCTGTCGCTTTCATCGTTTCAGAGTGAATTCTCCATCCGATTCCTTTGTTAAACATATACATCCAAAATTTTAATGCGATCGAGATTACTAATATTACATAAGAAATCCATTGTTCTGTGATCACCTCTGGATGAATCACTTTTTCTACTGATGTTTTAAATAATTCCACTCCCATCATCAAGATCAGGATAGATACAACAAGTCCTGATACATATTCCATCCTTCCATGTCCGAATGGATGATCTTCATCTGCTGGTTTTCCAGCCATTCCAAATCCGACAAGTGTGATAATAGAAGATGCTGCGTCAGATAAATTGTTAAACGCATCTGCTGTGATAGAGATTGCTCCTGTGATGATTCCTGCGAAAAATTTGGTTGCAAATAAGAAGATGTTACAACAGATTCCTACAATCCCTGCCATCTTTCCATAAGCATTTCTTACTTTTGCATCCTTTACATTTTCTTTGTCTTTAATAAATAATGATATTAATAAGTTTGTCATAAAAAACTCCATCTACATAGTAAATGGGAGTCCTAATGACCCCCAATGTACTTTTTCTTTATATTTATGAGGATCTTTACCTCATATGTTCACTTTATGCTTCTACGATCTTACCTGCGATTGCTGATGCAGCTGCTGTCTTAGGTGATCCTAAGTAGATTTCTACTTTTGACGTTCCCATTCTTCCTAAGAAGTTACGGTTGTTTGTTGCAAGAACACGTTCTCCATCTGTCATGATCCCGCCTGCACGTCCACAACATAATCCACATCCTGGATGCGTGATGATTGCTCCGGCTTCTGCCAAAATCTTCATGTATCCAGCATCCACTGCCTGTTTATAAATCTTTCTACTAGCTGGTGTTACGATCAATTTTACATAATCAGCAACTTTCTTTCCTTTTAAGATCTCTGCTGCCGCTTTCAGATCTTCTAATCTTCCGTTTGTACAAGATCCGATAAATACCTGATCAAGCTCTGTTCCTTCGACTTCTTTGACAGCTCTGATCTTATCTACCTGTGATGGACATGCTACTACTGGTACTAAATCTTCTGCTTTATATGTGATTGTCTGGCAATACTCAGCATCTTCATCTCCATATAACCAATCAACATCAGCTAAATCTACCTTAGAATATTCAGCTGTCTTTTCATCCGGTGCGAAAAGTGCTGCTTTCGCTCCTGCTTCGATTGCCATATTTGACATTGTCATTCTGGCTGCAACACTCATCCCATCAACTGTGCTTCCAGAGAATTCTAATGCTTTATAAGTAGCTCCAGCTGCTGTTAAATCTCCGATCAATCGTAAGATAATATCTTTAGAACTTACATTTTCAGGAAGTTTTCCATCAATGACTACTTTGATCGTCTCTGGAACTCTTACCCACATCTCTCCTGTTCCAAGGATCGCTGCCATCTCTGTATAACCGATTCCTGAAGAGAAACATCCAACACAACCATAAGTTGTTGTATGAGAGTCTGTTCCGAATACGATATTCCCAGGTTTCGCATATCCACATTCTGTCATTAACTGATGGCAGATTCCATCACTTCTGTGAACATTTTTCATGCCATATTTCTTGGCAAATGCATCACCGATCTTGAAATGTCTGATATCGTCTGTTGTACTTGCTGGTACCATGTGGTCATAGATCAATACGACTTTGTCTGGGTCCCATAACTTTGTAAATCCCATTTCTTCGAATTTCTCCGCTACGAATGGAATAAAGATATCATGGATCATAACACGGTCTACATTTACTGTCTGGATCTGTCCTGGTTTTACACTGTCAACACCAACGTTTCTGCTGATGATCTTTTCAATCATTGTCTGTCCCATATCTTTATTTCACCCCATTTCTTTTCTTCATGGCTTCTACTAATCCACCAGCGTTGATGATCTCCATCAAGTTATCTGGAAGGGAATGAATCTCATAATCTGTACCATTATATGTGATCTTCTCTCCTAAAGTAACTTCAATCTCATCACCTTCTTTAACTGCATCCTGAATCTTGTCATTCTCAATTAACAGTAATCCATTATTGATGGAATTACGAAAGAAAATACGTGCAAATGATTTGGCAATGACGCATTTAACTTTTAATGCTTTGATGATCTCTGGTGCCTGTTCTCTTGAAGAACCGCATCCAAAGTTGCTTCCTGCTACGATAATATCTCCTTCACCAATCTGTCCTGCTAATTCTGGACGAAGTGGAGAAAATCCATACTGTTTCATATCTTCTACGGTTGGGAGTGCCAAATATTCTGTTGGGATGATGATGTCTGTATCAATGTCATCTCCAAGCACCCAAACCTTTCCTTTAAACTGTTCCATATCTCTTCTATCCTTCTTCCTTAAATCTGGTCTGCTGTTGTGATCTTACCTTCGATCGCTGATGCTGTAACTGTCGCTGCGGATCCTAAATACACATAAGAATCTGGATGTCCGGCACGTCCTTTGAAATTTCTTGTTCCTGTAGAAATCAAAACTTCATCTTTCCCGATGACACCCTGACAGCTTCCCCAGCAAACGCTGCAGTTACAGTTCATAACCATTGCTCCGGATTCCATGAAAATATCGATCAGACCTTCATCTAATGCCTGCATATAAACTTCATTGGAAGCTGGTGCGATCAAAAATCTTACGCTGTCACTTACTTTCTTACCTTTTAAGATTTCAGCAGCGACTCTTAATTCTTCGATACGTCCATTGTTACATGATCCTAAGAATGCTTCATCGATCTTCACATCCTTGACTTCTTTGGCATCCACAACATCATCGATCTGATGAGGTCTTGCAACAACTGGTTTGATCTCGTCTAAGTTGATATCATAAACTTTCTCAAATACCGCATCATCATCGCTCTTGAATAAGTTCTCAGCTTTTCTTCCACGACTTTCTACGTATTCTACAACTTTCTCATCTGGCTCAACGATTCCAGTCTTAGCTCCTGCTTCAACAGCAAGGTTGCAAAGAACTAAACGTTCATCAATATCAAGGTTATGAGCACCTTCTCCAGCAAATTCCATGATCTTGTAGTTACATCCATTTGCTCCAACCATTCCGATGATAGAAAGCATTAAATCTCTGGCGTATACACCTTCTCTTAATTTACCATGCAGGTTAAAACGGATCGTGTCTGGAACTAATACCCAAGACTGTCCTGTTACCATAGCGTATAAGAAATCAGTACATCCGATCCCTGTACCAAATGCTCCTAAAGCTCCATATGTACACGTATGGGAGTCTGCACCCATGATAAATTCTCCTGGACATACATGATTCTCTACCATGATCTGATGGCAGACACCTTTTCCTTCATATAATTTGATCTCATGCTCTTTTGCAAAATTACGCATCTTTCTATGTGCTGCTGCTGTTTTTGGATTCTCCGCAGGCACATTGTGGTCCATGATAAATACCAGTTTGTCTTTGTCCGCGATCTTTGGATGTTTTAACTGGTTATGATACATATCAATTGTTAAATGTGTCGTTCCATCATTACTCATTAAACGGTCAACTTCAATCGTATGGATCTCTCCTGCTTTTACCTGATCTACTTTCGCAGCTCTTGCAATAATCTTTTCTCCGATGGTCATTCCCATGTTCCTATTCCTCCCCTTCATTCAAGAAATTGATCAATCCGCCATGATCTAAGATATTCTGCATATATGGTGGCAGCTTGGTACATGGAAGGGTTTCATCCTCTGTTTTGATCCATCCTTCAGACAGGTTGATATCAATGTCAGCTCCGTCTTCCACTTTGTCATATAAGTCTTTGCTGATGATCACTGGTAATCCGATATTGATAGAGTTTCTATAGAAGATTCTCGCAAATGATTTAGCAACCACTGCTTTGACACCTAACGCTTTCAGTACACTTGGCGCCTGTTCTCTGGATGACCCACATCCAAAGTTCTCTCCTGCTACAACAATATCTCCTTCTTTTACCTTCTTGGCAAAATCTTTATCAATTGATTCAAAAGTATATACCTTCATCTCTTCAATATTTGGCAATAACAAATATTGTGACGCGATGATCTGATCTGTATCTACGTCGTTATGGAATTTAAATACACGTCCCATTGATCTTCCTCCTGTTTTGTATCTTTTATTTTTAAGGATACTATAAATTGGAAAAAAAATCTATGTCTGATAACAAAAAAGAATGGTAATACGTAAAATATTACCACCCTTTATCTTCGAATTCCGTATAATTTCATCAAAAATCTCCGAAATGGAATCAAATGCAGCCAGATATGTTCAAAAAACTCCCACCAAAAATCTCCAGGTGCGATCCATTTTCCTTTACGCTTTACTTTTGTAATGATCGCAAAAACCTGTTCTTTGTCAATCGGTCCTTCCATATCTACCTGTGCATCTCCGATAATAAACAGCTTTCCCTCCTTGTTGATGTGATGAATCCGATGCATCACATACGCCTCATCTCTTCTCTGAAAAAACACCATATCCCCAGCTTTCAATTCTTCTTCTGGCTTCTTCATCAAAATATAGTCTCTTTGATGGATCAAAAACGGATTCATACTGCTCCCACTGATCATCATGCTGACTTCTTTTCCCTCTTCTACCAGATCTTTCAATACCGGGATATAAACGTTATTTGCAATCTGTCTCATTCATCCAATACCAGTCCATGTTCATAAAGTGCTCCGACAAATCCTTCTACATCTGTCCTTGCTGTTTCTTCATCTACTTCAAATTCATCCATGATCTTATCAACCAATTCTTCTTTTGACTTCGATTCATCTAAATTCTTCCAAATAAATGCTGCCACTTCATTTAATGTGATCATTCCATTAAACTGCTGAGTTGCAGCCCCTGTTGGTACAAGAATTACTTCACCTGCGATATCACGTAAGTCATAAAATTACTGTATTACGATTTCATATGCTATGGCCCTCTTCTTAGTTTTTTATTTTTCTATTTTATTTCTTCCATGTATATGGATTGATCAACAATAACATTGGAAATAATTCCAGTCTTCCCGCTAACATATCAAAGATCATAACGATCTTGGAAAGATTCGAATACATTGAAAAGTTTCCAGTTGGTCCTACGATATTAAGCCCAGGACCAATATTATTCAATGTTGCAACAACTGCCGTAAAATTGCTTGTAAAATCGAAGTTATCAATAGAAATGATCAGTACAGAAAACATCAGTACAAATGCATATGCGATCATATAAACATTGATCCCTCGAATAACTTCATGTTCTACAATTCTTCCGTTGAATTTGACCTTACGTACCGTTCTTGGATGTAAGTATGAGAGCAGCTCTTTCTTGACGGTCTTTAACATAATGACCAATCTTGATACTTTCATACCACCACCGGTACTTCCGGCACATGCTCCTGAAAACATCAGCATTACCAGAATAAACTTTGAAAATTCCGGCCATTTATTAAAATCTGTTGATGCATATCCGGTTGTCGTGATCACTGTTCCTACTTGAAAAAGTGCATGGCGGAATGCCTGCTCGATCGTTGGAAATAAACTGTGTATATTATATGTGATCATTGCTACAGATGCACCAATAAATAATAAGTAATATTTTAATTCTTCATAATGGATCGCATCTTTGAACTTCTTGATCAAAATAAAATAATATACATTAAAATTTACTCCAAATAAGATCATAAAGATCGCGATCAAATATTGTATGTATGGTGAGTAAGATGCACACCCTGAATTCAATATCGAGAATCCGCCAGTTCCAGCAGTACCGAATGCAAGTAACAGCGAATCAAATAATGGAAGCTTTCCTAAAAGCAACAATACTACCATCACAATAGTCATAAAAATATAAATCTTATACAAGATCATAGATGTTTTTCGAATCTTAGGAACCAGTTTTCCAACAGATGGTCCTGGACTTTCTGCTCTCATCAGATGAATATTCTGACCACCAACCAATGGCATGACAGCTAATACAAACACGAATACACCCATACCACCTACCCAGTGAGTAAAACTCCTCCAGAATAAACTACATCTTGCTAATGCTTCTACATCCGTTAAGATACTTGATCCTGTTGTAGTAAATCCTGAAACCGTTTCAAACATCGCATCTACAACCGATGGAATATCTCCATTGATCACAAATGGAAGTGCTCCAAAAAAACTCATCACAATCCAACTGATCGCAACTGTTAAAAAACCTTCTTTTGCATAATAAACTGTCTTCTTTGGTTTCTTCATAACAAAAAGAATTCCGATGATCAGACATACAAATAGCATGATCCAGAAAGAAAAACCTTTCTTCTCATGATAGATTAATGCGATCAGACAAGGAAGTGATAAAAATGCACTCTCAAAGAGCATTACCAAGCCTATTACGTATCGAATCATTGAAAAAATTCATTATACCCTGCCCCCATTATCCTCTCTTTAAGATGTCTTTGACATCGTGTAATCCTTTTTTAGTTGTGACAACTACCACCAGATCATCTTCTTCCATATGATCTTGACCATTTGGAAATCATTGGTTTTCCCTTTACGATAAATGCTGCAGATCAGCAGATTATCAATCAATAACAGATCTTTAATTGGTCTTCCAATGACTGGAGAACCTTTCTGAATATGAAATTCCAGTGCTTCCGCTCTTCCATCCATTAATTTGTAGAGATTCTCAATATTACTTCCGATGGAATTTTGTCTTGCTCTTACATACTGAATAATATATTGTGCTGTCAGATATTCCGGATAGATCATACTTCCAAGATCTAATCGTTCGATCATGGCATCGTAATTCAATTTCTGTACCTTTGTGACCAATTTTGCATCACTCTGGCTCTGTGCATACAGAGACAAGAACATATTCTCCTCATCGTGATTCGTAAGGGCAATAAATGCATCTACATCCGTCAGACCTTCTTCTAACAGCATATCATGGTCATTTCCCATTTCCATGGATGATCATCGCATCTGGAATACTCTCATTTAATCTCTCACATTGATCTCTGTCTTTATCGATCAGTTTTACACCAATTCCACTAGAAACAGTAATTTTGATAAATAAAATCCAATCTTACTTCCACCTATGATCATTGCTTCATGAACCTGATTCTTTCTTTCCCCAATCTTCCTAAAAATTCCATGGCACAGTTTGGCCTTCCAACAAATGAAATTATATCTTTCTCTCTTAACTGAAAAGAACCATTTGGAATGATCAATTCTTTCTTACGCTCTACCGCAGAGATCAATATCTCACAATTTAACTGATTACTGACATCGATCAATGTCATTCCATCTAATTTAGAATTATGTGGGATACGGT
>ENA-OQDL01000977-OQDL01000977.1-human-gut-metagenome-genome-assembly--contig:-NODE-977-length-15761-cov-5.236536_pt1 | contig 15761 bp, 11 predicted proteins | sample MGYA00242782_ERZ504609 | MGnify/ENA primary metagenome ERZ504609 (study PRJEB26092, sample SAMD00036320) | human gut metagenome | host: Homo sapiens | study: EMG produced TPA metagenomics assembly of... | reverse complement strand
CTTCCTTGCCGCCCCCGAGGCCGACCCCGCCGACGGCTGGCTGGACGTGATGATCGTCCGCAGGGTGGGGCGGCTGACCATTGCCAAGCTGCTGGGGATGTACAAGAGCGGCCGGCATTTTGTGAACCAGATGCAGAGCAGCTTTAAAGGACAATAGCATTGATTATTCCATGGAGGATGTACCTCAGGAGAATACCCTTCTTACTGTGGTAATGCCTTTCATGCTTTCCATCGTAGTAGTGGTAGTGATCGTTACCATGATGAACCGTGGAGCAGCAGGCGGCGGTTCCAATGCCAGAATGATGAACTTTGGCAGAAGCCGTGCAAAACTCAGCCGTGACAGCAAGGTGAATTTCACCAATGTAGCTGGTCTGGAAGAGGAAAAAGAGGAGCTGGAAGAAGTAGTGGATTTCTTAAAAAATCCTCAGAAATACACCAGCGTAGGTGCACGTATCCCTAAGGGAATGCTTTTAGTAGGCCCTCCAGGAACCGGTAAGACCCTTCTTGCAAAGGCAGTAGCCGGAGAAGCGGGAGTTCCATTTTTTTCCATTTCCGGTTCTGATTTTGTAGAAATGTTCGTAGGTGTGGGCGCTTCCCGTGTCCGCGACCTGTTTGAAGAAGCAAAGAAAAATGCACCATGTATCGTTTTCATTGATGAGATCGATGCAGTGGCCCGTCGCAGAGGTACCGGAATGGGCGGCGGACATGATGAGAGAGAGCAGACATTAAACCAGTTACTGGTTGAGATGGATGGTTTCGGTGTCAATGAAGGCATTATCGTTATGGCTGCGACTAACCGTGTGGATATCCTTGATCCGGCGATCCTTCGTCCGGGACGTTTTGACCGTAAGGTGGCTGTAGGCCGCCCGGATGTAAAGGGAAGAGAAGAGATCTTAAAGGTACATTCCAAAGAAAAGCCTTTAAGTGAAGACGTAGACCTTCGCAGAGTAGCCCAGACAACAGCCGGATTTACAGGTGCAGATCTGGAAAACCTGATGAATGAGGCAGCAATCATTTCCGCAAGAGACAACCGCCGTTTTATCCGCCAGGCAGATATTGACAAGGCATTTGTAAAGGTTGGCATCGGTGCTGAGAAGAAGAGCCGTGTGATCTCTGAGAAAGACAAGAAGATCACTGCTTACCATGAGGCAGGCCATGCGATCCTGTTCCATGTGCTTCCTGATGTAGGTCCTGTGCATACCGTTTCCATTATTCCTACCGGTGTTGGTGCAGCTGGTTATACCATGCCGCTTCCGGAAAAGGATGAAATGTTTAACACAAAGGGTAAGATGCTTCAGAACATTATGGTAGACCTGGGCGGACGTATTGCAGAGGAGATCATCTTTAAAGATGTGACCACCGGTGCTTCCCAGGATATCAAGCAGGCAAGCAAGCTTGCAAGAGCCATGGTCACCCAGTATGGTATGTCTGATCGTGTGGGAATGATCCAGTATGGCAGTGATGAGGACGAAGTATTTATCGGCCGTGATCTGGCACACACCAAGTCCTACGGAAACGAGATCGCAGATGTGATCGACGAAGAAGTAAAGCGGATCGTAGATGAATGCTACACCAAGGCGAAAAATATCATTCTGGAACATGAAGATGTACTTCATTCCTGTGCAGCCCTTCTCATCGAAAAAGAGAAGATCGGACAGGAAGAATTCGAGGCTTTGTTTAAAAATCACGAACCTGTCATGCACAATGATGGTGAGATGTAAAAATACAGCAAAAAGCAACTGTTAAAATTGACAGCGAAAAACCGTGAAAAAAATATATCTTTGTGCACACTTTTGTGGGGAGTTATGCTATTATAATAGATGTAACCCCCCAATACATTATATAGTTTTTGCTACACCCCATAAGAAACGAAATACCTTCTCCTGAAAAGCCTGGCTACCCCGCCAGGCTTTTCGCATATCTGGATATGTGGAAAAAAATGGAAAATAAAGAGAAGAAAGTTAATAACCGGTATACCGGTGTGTTGCATATTTGAAAAAATTGATTTAAAATAATTATGGATTTAATAATAAATATAAAAGAGGAAAAACCTGTGAAAAATAATATTCAGATAAACAGGGATGCCCTGTTTTCAGCAGAAACTCAGGATTACCGTATGCCTGCAGAGCCGGATATTCATGATAAAGTTGTGGTGAGAATGCGCACGGCAAAGGATGATGTGGATCATGTTTATTATATAGAGGGAAAGAAAGAGACAGAGATGAAAAAAACTGTCTCAGATACTCTTTTTGATTATTATGAGCACACAATGACAGCAGGAGAGGAACAGATCCTGTATCATTTTAAAATAGTAAAGGGAACAGAAGTCTGTCAGTATAACCGTCTGGGAGTTTCTGATCAGGACACGGACCAGTTTGATTTTAAGATCACACCTGGTTTTCACACTCCGGACTGGGCAAAAGGTGCCGTGATGTACCAGATCTTTGTAGACCGCTTCTGCAATGGAGATCCGACCAATGATGTACAGTCCTGTGAGTATGTCTATATTGGCAAACCGGTTTACCAGGTAAAAGACTGGAGCAGAAATCCTTCTACTATGGACGTAGGCTGTTTTTACGGCGGCGACCTTCAGGGCGTGTGGGACAAACTGGACTATATCAAGAGCCTGGGCGTAGAAGTTATTTATTTAAACCCGGTATTCGTATCCCCGTCCAACCATAAATACGACTGCCAGGATTATGAACATATTGATCCTCATTTTGGAAAGATCGTAAAAGACGGCGGTTCCATGGTGGATCAGAATGCTGCGGATAACACAAAAGCAGAGCGGTATGTAGTGCGCTCCGCAGATCGTGAAAACCTGGAAGCCAGTGATGCCTTTTTTGCGGAATTCGTAAAAGAAGTACACAACCGCGGCATGAAGGTGATCTTAGACGGTGTGTTCAATCACTGCGGATCCTTTAATAAATGGCTGGATGCAGAGCAGATCTATGAGCGTTCCGGTGATTATGAGCCAGGGGCCTATATTTCCAAGGACAGCCCTTATCACAGCTTTTTCCATTTTCATGACAACAGTGATAAAGCATGGCCTTACAACCGCACCTATGACGGATGGTGGGGGCATGATACCCTGCCAAAGCTGAATTATGAAGGCTCTGATAAATTAGTTGAGTATATTTTAAATGTGGCAAAAAAATGGGTGTCTCCGCCTTACAGCGTAGATGGCTGGCGTCTGGATGTAGCGGCAGATCTGGGACATACAGCAGAATATAATCACGCTTTCTGGAAAAAATTCAGAAAGGCGGTAAAAGAGGCAAATCCCCAGGCACTGATCCTTGCAGAGCATTACGGCGACCCGTCCGGCTGGCTTCAGGGAGATGAGTGGGACTCTATTATGAACTATGATGCCTTTATGGAGCCGGTCACATGGTTCCTGACAGGTATGGAAAAGCACAGTGACAGCTATAATGGCGGTCTTTACGGAAATGGACAGTCTTTCTTTGATGCCATGGCTTATCATATGAGCCGGATGCAGACCAACACGGTGTTTACAGCCATGAACCAGCTGTCAAATCACGACCACTCCCGCTTCCTTACAAGGACCAACCAGGTAGTAGGCTGTATCGGAAGTATGGGACCGGAACGTGCTTCTGAAAATGTAAAGAAATGTGTTATGAGAGAGGCGGTCATGATTCAGATGACCTGGCCGGGTGCTCCTACACTGTATTACGGCGATGAGGCCGGTGTGTGCGGCTGGACCGATCCGGACAGCAGAAGAACTTATCCATGGGGAAGAGAAGACCTGGAATTAATGGAATTCCACCGTTATATGGCCGGTATCCACAAACGTCTTCCTGCACTGCGAAAAGGCGCTGTAAAGCCATTATTTGCGGCAAACCAGCAGATTGCCTATGGCCGTATGTGGGACAGATACCAGACAGTGACAGTTATTTCCAATTTGCCACAACCGTCTGCGATAGAAATTCCGGTATGGCAGTTAGGCATCACAGATGAAGATATTATGGGACGTCCTATTATAACAACAGAGGACGGCTACAATGCAGGAATTTTATTCTACCATGTAAAAGACGGTATTTTGAAAGTAAGAATGCCTGCATACAGCGGTGCGGTCTTTGCTTCCCATCCGGAAGATTTTTATCCGGTGCTTCCATCTCGTTTTGTAGAAGAGGGAGAAGAAGAGGCAAGGGAAAAAGAAGCAGCTTGAGAAAGCTGCGGAAGCATAAAAAGATATAAAAGAGCATATAAAAGAAGCAGACTCCGGTTTTGCTGGGAGTCTGCTTCTTTTGCAGTTATTGTGGCAAGACGAAACGAAATTTGCCACGCTGTTTACAAAAAAAGAACAGAACCAATCAGGTTCTGTTCCAAAAGCTGCCGTAGACCGGAATCGAACCGGTACGGGTATCACTACCCACGGGATTTTAAGTCCCGGGCGTCTGCCAGTTCCGCCACTACGGCATATTCTTTTTTCATACATACCTATTGCTGAAATCAGGCGCATACGTGCAAGCACTGTCGCTCTTAGCAGGTATGTAAATGGGCGAAGGTGGATTCGAACCACCGAAGGCAGTGCCAGCAGATTTACAGTCTGTCCCCTTTGGCCACTCGGGAATTCGCCCATGGCTTTTTCAAGCAGTAATGATGATACCATAGAAAAAAGGAAAAATCAATACTTTTTTTGAAAAAAATTTACGGAATTCTTTGACTGATAATGTTTATCATGGACGAATGGCCCTGCATATGGTATAATTCATAAGATAGGCGTATTCCATTCATTTTTTGGGGTACGATTGGAGGTAAGACTATGGATGAGAAAAGGAAGGTGCGGGGGAACTTCCGCATTTATCTTCAGTGGCCCATTTTTTTATCGGTCCTGATTGGTCCTGCTGACAGCTGCTGTGGGGGCAGTTTCATTAAGGAGCAGGCATTATAGTTTCATTTTTTACTCTTATCTATATTGGAATAGCGTTATGGATCTACTTTTCCAGAAGAAAGGGCATTCTTGCAGGACTGATCGCATTTTCACAGGCCTACGACAAGAGCAAAAGTAAATTTCTGGAAGAAATGCTGGTGCCTTACTGTGTGGCGGATATAGCAGGTCGTATTTTGTGGATGAACCAGGAAATGGAAGCCATTCTTGGGGATGATAAAGCAACCATCAAAAACATTACCCAGATGTTTCCGGATGTCACAAAGGAAATGCTTGCCACCGGTGGAGAAACTGTAAGTATTCACAGCTCTTTTAAAGGTAAGAAGTACCGTGTGGACATGAAAGAGATCCATACAGAAGAGGCTCAGGCAGCGGCAGCTGACTGTGGACTGGATGAGGAAAATTCCCTGGTAACAGCCATTTATCTGATCGATGAGACTCAGATGCTGTTATATAAGCAGCAGATCAATGACCAAAAACTGGTAGCCGGTCTTATTTATCTGGACAATTATGATGAGGCGCTGGAAAGCGTTGAGGAAGTACGCCGTTCTCTTTTAACAGCTTTGATTGATCGAAAGATCAGCAAGTATATTTCTTCCATGAACGGTATTGTAAAAAGTATTGAGAAGGATAAATATTTCTTTGTGATCAAGCAGCAGTATGTTGCAAAGATGCAGGATGAGCGTTTTTCCATTCTGGAAGATGTAAAAACAGTCAATATCGGTAATGACATGGCAGTCACTTTAAGTATCGGTATTGGTATGAACGGTGAAAGTTATGCACAGAATTATGATTATGCAAGAACTTCCATCGATATGGCACTTGGCCGCGGCGGTGACCAGGCAGTTGTAAAGGACTCCGATAAGATCCTTTATTACGGCGGAAAAGCCCAGCAGATGGAAAAGACCACCCGTGTAAAGGCCCGTGTGAAGGCACATGCTTTAAAAGAGCTGATGGATAATAAAGACCGTCTGCTGATCATGGGACACAGGATGGCAGATATTGATGCTTTCGGTGCGGCAGTTGGTATTTACCGTATTGCCATGTCCATGAATAAAAAGGCAAATATCGTACTCAATAATGTAACTTCTTCTGTACGTCCTATGATGGAACGTTTCCAGAACAATCCGGAGTACCCGGATGATATGTTCTTAAACGGTGCCAAGGCTGCGGAGCTGGTGGATGCAGGTACTATGCTGGTGGTTGTGGACGTAAACCGCCCAAGTATTACCGATGAACCGAGCCTGCTGCGTCTGATCCGGACCATTGTGGTTCTGGACCATCACCGTACCAGCAGCGAGGTGATCGACAATGCGGTTCTTTCTTATGTAGAGCCATATGCTTCTTCTGCCTGTGAAATGGTTGCGGAAGTATTGCAGTATATTGCAGACGGCATTAAAGTAAGGCCCTGTGAGGCAGATGCCATGTATGCAGGTATCGTGATCGATACCCAGAATTTTACCAACCAGACAGGCGTGCGTACCTTTGAGGCGGCAGCATTCCTTAGAAGAAGCGGCGCGGATGTAACAAGAGTGCGCAAGCTGTTCCGTGAAAATATGGTGGATTACCAGGCAAAGGCAGAGGCAGTAAGGGCGGCAGAAGTTTATATGGACGCATTTGCCATCAGCGTCTGCCCGGCAGAAGGTCTGGACAGCCCGACGATCATCGGTGCCCAGGCGGCTAATGAGCTTCTTGAGATCAAGGGCATCAAGGCTTCTGTGGTACTTACTGATTACAATAATACCATTTATTTCAGCGCGAGATCTATTGATGAGGTAAATGTTCAGGTCATGATGGAAAAACTGGGTGGCGGCGGCCACAGGACCATTGCAGGTGCCCAGATGCAGGGTGTTACCATTGAAGAAGCCAAGGAGCGCCTGAAAGCGGTTATCCGTCAGATGATGGATGAAGGTGATGTGTCTTAACAGACAGTATCAAAGATATTCAGAGATATAAGATATAGAGATATTCAGATGATATAGAAAGGAAGTTTTGTAAAATGGAAATCGTATTATTAGAAGATGTAAAGGCATTAGGTAAAAAAGGACAGGTTGTAAAGGTAAATGACGGTTACGCACGCAACTTCATCCTTCCAAAGAAATTAGGCGTAGAAGCAACCTCCAAGAACTTAAACGACTTAAAGCTTCAGAAAGCAAATGACGCAAAGATCGCAGCTGAGCAGCTGGCAGCAGCTAAGGAACTGGCTGAGAAGTTAAACAATGCTTCTGTGACTGTTTCTATCAAGGCTGGCGAAGGCGGAAGAGCTTTCGGTGCTGTTTCTTCTAAGGAGATTGAGAAGGCAGCTAAGGATCAGTTAGGTCTGGAGATCGACAAGAAGAAGATCGTATTAAACACACCGATCAAGGCAATCGGAAGCTTTGAGGTATCTGTAAAGCTTCACAAAGAAGTAACTGCAAAACTGGCGGTTAAGGTAGTAGAAGCATAAAGATAACACAGTCCGGGAACACTACCCGGAAATGTAAGGAGATAAGTTTATGGAAGAGACCCTGATCAAGCGGGTGCTTCCTCACAGTATAGAGGCGGAACAGTCTGTTATAGGTTCTATGTTAATGGACAGGGAAGCGGTAATCGCTGCATCGGAGATCATCACGGGCAGCGATTTTTATCAGCAGCAGTACGGGATCATGTTTGATGCCATGGTGGAACTGTTCAATGAAGGAAAGCCGGTAGACCTGGTCACACTTCAGGACCGTTTAAAGGAGAAGGATGTTCCGCCGGAAGTCAGCAGCCTGGATTTTGTCCGGGATATCATTACCATTGTGCCTACATCAGCAAATGTTAAATCCTATGCTACGATTGTCAGTGAGAAAGCAGTTCTGCGCCGGCTTATAAAGACAACAGAAGAGATCGCAAATACCTGTTATGCAGGAAAAGAGCCACTGGAAAATATTCTGGCGGATACGGAAAAATCTATTTTTGACCTGCTCCAGAACAAGGGCGGACAGGAATTTGTACCCATCAAGCAGGTTGCCATCAATGTTCTGGAAAAGATCGAGGATGCATATAAAAACCAGGGAACGGTTACCGGTATCCCTTCCGGATTTATTGATCTGGATTATAAACTGTCCGGTTTCCAGCCTTCCGATTTTATCCTGATCGCAGCCCGTCCTTCTATGGGTAAAACGGCTTTTGTCTTAAATGTAGTTGACTATGTTTCTGTGCGTAAGAACCTGCCCTGTATGGTATTCAGTCTGGAAATGTCAAAGGAACAGCTGGTAAACCGTATGCTTTCCATGGAGTCCAATGTAGACTCCCAGAAGCTGCGTACAGGTACGCTGACAGACTCTGACTGGGATGCGGTTGTGGAAGGTATCGGCATTATCGGTAATTCCAAGCTGATCATTGATGATACACCGGGTATTTCCATTTCTGAGCTGCGTTCCAAGTGCAGGAAAATGAAGCTGGAATATGGCTTAAGTATTGTTATCATCGATTACTTACAGTTGATGAGCGGAAGCCGCAAGGGAGGAAATGACAACCGTCAGCAGGAAATTTCCGATATTTCCCGTTCTTTAAAGGCACTGGCAAGAGAGCTTCATGCCCCGGTCATTGCCCTGTCTCAGCTGTCCCGTGCCTGTGAGACACGTACAGACCACAGACCGATGCTTTCCGACCTTCGAGAGTCCGGAGCCATCGAGCAGGATGCGGACGTTGTTATGTTCTTATATCGTGATGATTATTATAATAAAGATACGGAACATCCAAATGAGGCCGAAGTTATTATCGCCAAACAGCGAAACGGCCCTATCGGTACTGTAAACCTGATCTGGAAACCGGAGTACACCAAGTTTGTAAATGCAGTGCGTCCTCAGGGTGGAAATCAGGAAGGATAATGTATATGATCTGGCACTTGTATCAGTTGATGCAGGTGCCATTTATATTTTTAGTCATAATAGTCATTCTCAACGCATACATTGATAATAAACAGCGGCAAAAGGGCTGCAGTTAATCAGAATGATACGTGTTGTGAAGGAGAGAATGGCTATGGATGAAGTACATTATCTTATATCGGATGCATCCAGAAAGGTGGATGTGGAAGCCCATGTATTAAGGTACTGGGAGGAGGAGTTAGAACTTGCGATCCCACGGAATGAAATGGGACACAGGTATTATACGGATTTTCATATCCGGCTGTTTAAGCAGGTTAAAAATCTGAAGGAAAAAGGGTATCAGTTAAAGGCGATCAAACATGCTTTAGAACAGATAAAAAAGGACGGAAAGCTGGAAGGCGAACTGACAGATGAGATTTTAGAGCAGGATATGGATGCTGCTTTAAAAGAACTTAAGGAAGAAGAGAAAGAGGAAAATACAGCTATGGTAAGCACATCTGCAGATGGAAGTCCGCTGCCTGTAAGCGCAGAAGAGAAAATGGCCCAGTTTCAGCAGATGATGAACCTGATCATTGGACGGGCCCTTGAGGTAAACAATGAAAAACTGAGTCAGGATATCAGCTGCCTGGTAAAACAGCGGCTGGCAGGTGAATTGGAACTTCTTCTTCAGGAGTCCGGCCAGAAGGAAGAGGAACGTTTTCGTCTCCTGGATGAAACCATCCGTTCCTTCCAGAAAGCAGGACAGGAGGAAGCTGCTGCAACAAAAGTGCCATTTTTTAAAAGAAAACGCTTTGGACGGGGGCTAAGAAGCTTTTTCACAGGGAAAAGAGAAGTTAAAGAAAATAAGAAAAATAATAAAAACAAAGAAAAAGAAGGACAAGCCAGGGAGCGCTGTTATGGAAGCTGTTTCTGGTTTGTCCTTTTTTGCGATTTTCTTAAGACTGTGAAAAATATCGAAAAATAGTAGGATATGTGCTATAATCTGATAAGCGCAAGCAGGCAGTAGAGCGCGCAAGCGCGTGGTCCTGAGTGAAACTAGTGGAAGCGAAATCTTCAGGGATTGGATTTACAGAAGCAACAAACAACAAGCGAGGATACATTTCATGAATGAAAAATATACATATTATCTGCGATATGCCTGCATATCCAGTGCGCTGGCGGCAGCGTTGGCGTTAGGAGGCTGTTCTTCAGGGGAAAGAGGAGTTGCAACTCAGAATGAGGCTGTAGCTGCAAATGCCCAGGACGGACAGGCAGCAGTTTCAGATGGAACAGATGAGACCATAGCACCTTTAGGAATGGATGGGCAGATCCTTCCTGGACTGGATGATGTAGAACTGCCGGAAGATGCACAGGCAGCGCCTCAGTATTTAAGAGAAGGTGTACGCCATGAGATCGTAAAGAAGTTACAGCAGCGATTAATGGACTTGGGCTTTATGGATAACGATGAACCTACTGACTATTTTGGTCAGGTCACTCTTACAGCAGTGAAACATTTCCAGAGACAGAATGAACTGCCTCAGGATGGTATTGTAGGTGATACCACCTGGAATGAACTGATGGCAGATGATGCCAAACATTACGCAGTATCAAAGGGAACCCAGGGGGATGATATCCAGAAGATCCAGCAGCGATTATACGAACTGGGCTATCTGGCTTCTGCAGACCAGGTAACAGGCAACTTTGACGATGCCACAGAAACCGCTGTTTTAAAACTCCAGGGCGTCAATGGCCTTGCAGAAGACGGCAAGGTAGGCCAGCAGACCTATAACCTGATGTACAGCGATGACATTAAGGCAAATATGCTTGCATATGGCGAAAAGAGCGATGTGGTATTAGCATGCCAGCAGCGTTTAAAGGATCTGGGCTATCTGACTACTACACCGGACGGTACCTACGGTCAGGACACTGTGATCGCAGTTAAGCAGTTCCAGGCAAGAAACGACCAGGTAGTAGATGGTTACTTAGGACCATCCACACGTATTGTATTAAACAGTTCTGACGCAAAGCCAAACGGCCTGATGATCGGCGAACAGGGCGATTCTGTTACCAGAGTACAGCAACTGTTAAGCAAGTACGGCTATCTGCCGTCTTCCAATGTAACCGGCTACTATGGTGAAGCAACAGAAGACGCGGTAAAGAACTTCCAGTCACGAAACGGCTGTCTGCAGACGGTAAAGTAGGCGTACAGACCATGGCAAAGCTGACCAGTGATAATGTTAAGAAGCCGGCGCCTACTACAGCAGCGTCAACTAAGAGTAATAAATCAAATAGCAGCAGCAATAAGAATAATAGCTCAAGTAAGGGCAACAGCGGTGGAAATACCAGCTCACCGGCTCCGAGACCAGCTTCCGGTGCAGGTGTTTCAGCTCTGATCTCCGTAGCATCTTCCAAACTGGGAAGTCCATATGTATGGGGTGCAAAGGGACCAAGCTCCTTTGACTGCTCCGGTTTCGTATACTGGTGCTTAAAGCAGGTAGGCGTGAGCCAGAGTTATATGACTTCTTCCGGCTGGAGAAGCGCAGGACGTTATACAAAGGTAAGCAATTTCAATGATATCCAGGCAGGAGATATCGTAGTAGTAAGAGGCCATGTAGGTATCGCTGCAGGCGGCGGAACAGTCATCGATGCTTCTTCCAGTAACGGTAAAGTTGTGCACAGAGGTTTAAGTTCCTGGTGGAGAAGCAACTTTGTCTGCGCTTGGCGTATCTTCTAAATTAAGTTGCCCCGCGCCTGCCGGCGCGGACGCAGGTGGTACAAATTGTAGCAAATTTGCGCCCGGCCGGGCGCAGAAGGATATATCAATAAAAGGAGGGACATTTATGCAGACGATTCTGGTATGTGATGACGATAAACAGATTGTGGAAGCCATTGACATTTATCTTACAGGAGAAGGCTTTAAAGTTATAAAAACATATGACGGTTATGAGGCTCTGGAATATCTGGAGACCCAGTCCGCAGATCTTTTGATCTTAGATGTAATGATGCCGGGACTGGATGGCATCCGCACTACTTTAAAGGTACGTGAGACCAGCAGTATCCCGATCATCATTCTTTCCGCAAAGTCAGAAGATGCAGATAAGATCTTAGGACTTAATATTGGTGCAGATGATTACATTACAAAGCCATTCAACCCGCTGGAACTGGTTGCAAGAGTTAAATCCCAGCTGCGCCGTTATACACAGCTTGGAAACATGAACCAGCAGGCGGAAGGACAGGTCTACAAGTGTGGCGGTCTTCAGATCAATGATGATAACAAAGAAGTTACAGTTGATGGAGATCCGATTAAGCTGACTCCTATTGAATACAATATCCTCCTGCTTCTGGTAAAGAACGCAGGAAAGGTATTTTCCATTGATGAGATCTACGAAAAGATCTGGAATGAGGAAGCCATTGGCGCGGATAACACAGTAGCTGTCCATATCCGCCACATCCGTGAAAAGATCGAGATCAACCCAAGAGAGCCAAAATATCTGAAGGTAGTATGGGGCGTAGGCTATAAGATCGAGAAACAGTAGGTGGCCTATGGAAAAAAGAGCGTTTGGTCTGAGAAAATGGAAGGTGCTTCTGTCAGTGTTTCATGTGATATTTCTTGTTATCACACTGGCAGGGATCAGCGCCATGTACTTAAACGGCGGATATGGAAAAGGGATCCGCTGGATCTATGATGAGACTTATGAAGACTCAGATGCCTTCTGTTCCCAGCTTGGCATAGATATCAGTAATATTTTTACCTATATCGGATATAAGGATATGTTTGAGACCAATGGTGTCCTGGATATGCACAAACCCATTGTGCGTATTATAGACGGTCCCGGTGTAGATGAGGATATGACACTGGATCAGATTGTCCGCTATGCCAAGATCCGGGGATATTATCTGGGAGAAGATTTTACAGTACAGGGATCTCCTATGGCCATGGATGATGATGACATGGAGATAACGGTAGAGTATAAATCCGCAAAAACGGACCTGGCAGATATTGATGGCCTGGAGACCAGGATGACCAAAGAGGAAATGGCACTGGACATCCTGGACCGGTTGGGAAAATATTATACCATTTATTATAATTTCATCAGCAATAACACAAATGTCCGTTTCCGTATCCTCTATAAAAGCAATGATGGAAGAGAAGTGGTTTATACCAATGTTCCTTCTATGTCTTTAGATGAGCTGCGGGGATTTGGAAAATATCTGTTCATTCCCGGAAATACCATTCGTATGGAAAGCAATCTTGCAACGATCCCGGACAATGCGGCTTCTCTTCTGGAAACATGGAATCCCTTTGACAATGACCAGAACTATATGGTGGTCTCTGTGGATACCACCTATCCTTATTCTGATAATTATGCAGAGGAAGCCGGGGAATATAAAAGTGCCAGATCCACGTTTATCATGGGAATGGGCGGTGTGATCGTAGGAATTGCAGGATTTTTTGCTACACTGGTAACATTGGTCCTTTTATCCGGCCATGAAGATGGAGCAGATGGCAAGATCCGTCTTTTCCCCATCGACAGGATCTATACAGAAACCTGTGTCCTTTTGTGGGCGGTGGTGACAGCTGTGATCTTGTATTTCTGCAAGAGACTGGGGATGATGGTGATCGGCTTATTTGTCTCCGAAGAACATCTGGCATACTGGAGTAAACTGCTGAAATATGTGATCATCTACGGGTGCAGTATTCTATGCGGTTTCAGTCTTTTAAGAAGATACAAGGCAGATACCCTGTGGAAAAAGAGTATTGCAAAAAAGGTAGTAAAGGCTTCTAAGGATTATATTGCAAAAGCCAGTTTTGTAGCCGGGACCGGACTTTGCTATCTTCTGTTTTTAGGAGCCAATGGCGTAATGCTGTGGGCATTTTATTCCTGTTTGCCTATATAGATGAGAAACTGACGTTTCGTATTCTCTTTTATGTATGCGCTGATTTTGTTTGTTGGTCTGGATGGATGGGTATTCCATAAGCTGTTCAGGAAAGCGGAGCAGAAGGATCTTTTAAATAATGCGATCACCTGTATTGCAAAAGGCGATACCGGTTTCCGCCTGGATACGAAAAAGCTGACAGGAAAAGAGCGGACAGTGGGAGACCACATTAATAACATTGGAAGCGGCTTGGACACGGCTCTTCAGGAGAAGGTAAAGAGCGAACGCCTGAAAGCGGATCTGATCACCAATGTTTCCCATGATATTAAAACGCCTCTTACATCCATTATCAACTATGTGGATCTGTTAAAGAGACAGAAGATACAGGATCCCAAGATCGCCTCTTATCTGGAAGTCCTGGACCAGAAATCCCAGCGTTTAAAGACATTGACAGAGGATCTGGTAGAAGCATCCAAGGCAAGTTCCGGAAACCTGAAGCTGGAGATGGCAGATATTGATCTGGTAGAGCTGGTGCAGCAGACAAATGGCGAATTTGAGGAACGTTTTGACCTGCGCCATTTAAAGATCATCTCTGATTTCCCAGATGGTATGATCATTATTAGAGCAGATGGGCGCAGATTATGGCGTGTTCTGGAAAATCTTTATACCAATGCTTTTAAATATGCCCAGGAAGGCAGCCGGGTATATGTGGATGTGGCTTCTGTAGATGGAAAAGCCATTTTCACTATGAAAAATATTTCGGAAAAGCCGTTAAATATCAGCCCGGATGAACTGACAGAACGTTTTGTCAGAGGAGATGTGGCGCGGACCACAGAAGGCAGCGGATTAGGACTTTCCATTGCCCGGAGCCTGACCCAGCTGCAGAAAGGTGAGTTTGTGATCACCATTGACGGCGATCTGTTCAAGGCTCAGGTTATTTTCCCGCAAGTGCGCCAGGAGACCAGGGCGGAAATGCGTCTGGAACGGGCTGCGGAAGAGAAGCAGGCAGAAGAACAGTCCGGGGAGAAAATGTCCGGGGAAATGCCTGTGGGAGAGAACCTGCTGGAAAGTGCCCCCTATAACTGGGATGTAATGGTAGAAAATGACAAGAATTTAACAGCAAAAGAGGAAATCCTGATCCAGAATGGAAAACGGGAGCATAAACCGGAAACGTAAATAGAAAACATAAATAGTAAAAAAATAAATAGAAAATGTAAGGAAGATCCTAAAAAGAGACAGGCCCACAAGGAACCTGTCTTTTTTTAGATTCGGATTTAATGACCGGAAACTTTATAGCAGAGGTGTGACTTAGGAGTATCAGAGAGCAGGTATTCTTCTGTAGTCATGAGTACTGTGTGGAGCGGAGCAAAGTAAGAGATAATGTTTTCGGTTTCTTTGCGGGAAACTTCACTGAGTCCGGCTACGGCATCGGTCAGGTAAATGACTTTACAGCCGGCGTCAATGGCAGAAAGCACAGTAGAGAGTACGCAGCATTCTGCTACTACGCCGGAGATGACAAGATGCCGGGCTTTTTTTGCGGCTTTTACAACCTCGGGGATGGCAAAGGAGGAATAGACACTTTTGGTGAATACCGGGTATGTTTTTACCCATGGAAGGAATTCCGGCATCATTTCATTGAGCCATGGATCAGAGTTTACAGCCGCATTAACTTTATTATATTCTTTCCAGACACCGTCCGGGTGTTCTGTAGCCAGATATTGGGTAAAGATGACCTGCTTTGTTTTTTGACTGTTTAATAGACGGAGGATGGAGGCAGATGCATGTTCAATGCCTTTACAGGCCCATTCCTGTCCTTTTGTATAAACATTCTGCATGTCAATGACTAACAGCAGGTCTGATGAATTGTTTTGTTCCATTCTGAAAATCCTCCGGGAGAACAGTATTAATGTATTTTCAGTATAGTTTTACACTTAAAATTTTACAAGCAAAACAATATGTTAATTTATTAACAATAAGACTCTGAATTGGCTCATTTCATTGACTTTGTGTAAGGATAATCCCATCTTTGACAGTCAAATTTATCAAAACACCGCTGAAAGCCTTATTCTACCTGGGTTTTTCAGCGGTGCCTTTTCGTTTTACTATATAGTCTTTTTTCTGAATCAGATATGGATGATAGACTT